>Ga0256843_1002118_pt1 | contig 14798 bp, 16 predicted proteins | sample AlvinellametaG_FD_191572 | JGI IMG/M metagenome (GOLD analysis project Ga0256843, IMG submission 191572) | Pompeii worm associated microbial communities from hydrothermal vent at the East Pacific Rise, Pacific Ocean - Alvinella | ecosystem: Host-associated > Annelida > Integument > Unclassified ... | reverse complement strand
GGAAAAGCTATTTTACCAGATATGGAAGAGATTGAAGCTTCTATTGTAAATCGTGAAAAATTTGAAGGTGATCCAGCTGATTATAAACCATATGATGTTCCTATGAATAAACCAGCTGTACTTAACCCAATGTTTGAAGGTTATAAGTATCACGTAACTGGTCTTCACCACGGTGCTGAAGGTTTCCCAACTGAAGATGCAGAACAATGTGAATTCAACATTGAAAGACTTGTTGGTAAAATCAATACAATTGCTGCTGAAAATGATGGTCTAGATGATTTACCTGATTATGAAGAATATCTAATGGATGATGCAGAAGTTTGTATTATCGCTTATGGTTCTATTGGTCTTGGTGCTTATGAAGCTGTTAACAAACTTCGCGAAGAGGGTATTAAAGCTGGTATGTTTAGACCAATTATGTTATGGCCATCTCCAGCTAAAAAAATAGCTGAAATTGGTGAAAAATTTGGTAATAAAATTATGATCACTGAACTTAATATGGGTCAATACGCTAAAGAAATTGAAAGAATTATTAAAAGAGATGATTTTACTACACTACTAAAAGCAAATGGTCGTCCTATCGCACCTGCTGAGATGGTAGAAACTGTGAAAGGAATGATGTAATGGCATTTAACTATGATAAATATTTACGTGTAAATAAGATGCCAACACTATGGTGTTGGGGATGTGGTGATGGTGTTATTTTAAAGGCTACTATCCGTGCAATTGAGAAAATGGGTTGGGATATGAACGATGTTTGTGTTGTTTCAGGTATTGGATGTTCAGGAAGATTCTCTTCTTACATCGACTGTAACACAGTTCACACTACTCATGGTCGTACAGTTGCTTATGCTACTGGTATCAAACTTGCAAATCCAGATAAACACGTAATCGTTGTTGCTGGTGATGGTGATGGTCTTGCTATTGGTGGTAACCATACAATTCATGGTTGTAGAAGAAATATTGATTTAAACTTCATCTTAATCAATAACTTCATTTATGGTTTAACAAACTCTCAAACTTCACCAACAACTCCACAAGGTATGTGGTCTGTTACAATGAAGCAAGGAAATATTGATCCAACATTTAATGCAAGTGGTCTTGCTATTGGAGCTGGTGCTTCTTTTGTTGCTCGTGAGTCTATGATTGATCCTAAGAAACTTGAAAAAATCTTAGTAAAAGCTTTCTCTCATAAAGGTTTTAGTTTTATAGAAGTTCTTTCTAACTGTCATATTAACCTTGGTCGTAAAAATAAAATGGCTAATGCTATGGAAAACCTTGACTGGATTGACAGTATTACTGTTCCTGTGAAAAAATTTGATGCACTTTCTGATGAAGAAAAACTTCAAAAACTACCTACAGGTGTATTAAGACAAGTTGAACAACCAGAATATTGTGAACTTTACGATAGAGTAATTGAAGCAGCTCAAGGTAAGGGTGCTAAAATCACTCAAGCTGATTTCAACAATAAAATATAAGGACTGACCGATGAGACATACATTAAGATTTACAGGTGTTGGTGGTCAAGGTGTTTTACTTGCAGGTGAAATTATGGCTGCTTGTAAAATTAAAGATGGTGGTTATGGTTTAAAAACTGCAACTTATACATCTCAAGTACGTGGTGGTGCAACTGTTGTTGATATCACTCTTGACGATAATGAAATTCGTTACCCATATGCAAATGAGGGTGAAATTGACTTTATGCTTTCTGTTGCAGATGTTTCTTATCAACAATTTAAAAATGGTGTAAAACCAGGTGGAATTATTGTAGTAGATCCAAATCTTGTTCATCCAACTGATGAGGACAGAAAAAAATGGATTATTCATGAGATTCCAATTATTACAATTGCAAAAGAAGAGGTTGGTAATGTTATTACTCAATCTGTTGTTGCTCTTGCAATTACAAACACTATGACAAATGTTCTTCCAGAACAATCTCTTATAGATACTATGCTTTCAAAAGTTCCACCAAAAGTTCATGAAGCAAATAAACTTGCTTACTCTTTAGGTAAAAAATACGCTTTAGAAGCAATGGGTAAATAGTAATTTATCTTAAAGTGATTCTCTTTTGAGGATCACTTTTTTTATTCTCATATTCTAATACTAATTAATATCTAATATTAAAAGATATTAGCATTTCTCTATTTTAATATTCTCCCAAAAAAATTCCACATGTTTTTCAAATTGTGTACTAAGATGTTGTACAGATTTAGCATCAACTTTTAAAATTGTAACCTGCAATCTTATTTGGAAGAGGGTACTCATATACTCATAAGCCATCACCATAGGATCAGAAGAACGTATTAAATTATTTTGCATCATAATAAAAAAAGCTTCTGATAATAGTTTAATATCTTTATTATACTGCTTCATAAACTCTTCTCTAAACTCTTTATTTTGCATTAATTCTATCATTAAGAGTCTAAACATACTCTCACTATTTTTATCTAGCGTAAGCTTTTTATAGTTCATTGTAAACTTCTGTAAAAAATCTTTACCCTTTAATGCTAAATCTACAACTTCATTACTTTTAACTACTAACGAAGAACTAAATATATCTTGAGTAATAGTTAAAAAAATTTCTTCTTTATTCTTAAAATGATTATATAAAGCACTCTCTCTAATTCCTACATTACGTGCTATCTTTCGTACACTTGTTCCCTTATATCCATACTGGGAGAAGAGGGTAGTTGCAACTTCTTTTATCTTTAGTTTTGTTGTACTAGTTTTTTTTATTTTCTTATTTTCTAACATATAAAACCTTATGAACAATTGTTAATACTACTTTCTCATAATAAGAACGTTTGTTCATATTATACAATTTTCAAGTTAACAAATGTTCATATATAAAATAAACCTATTTTTTTGTATAATACTACTGCAGATATGAAAGGTAGTGACTTGTATGAAACTACAAGAGGAAAGTCCGAGCTGCTGTAAGACAATGTTCCATTTAACGAATGGCCACAGTGATGTGAGGGAAAGTGCAACAGAGATTAGACTGCTACTTTATGTAGTAAAGGTGAAAAGGTAGTGTAAGAGACTACCAGTCTTTATGGCAACATAAGGAGCTTGTAAACCCAACATGGCAGCAAGAAGCAGATGGTTAGCGTCTTACAATGCTATTGCTTCGCTAGAGTCATATTGTAAAATATGAAGTAGATTAATACTACCAAAACAAAACTCGGCTTATTTCATATCTGCTTCTTATCATAACAGAAGAGGGTACTTTTAAATGTTGTTTAAAAATTCAATTCTACTAATTACCACTCTACTTCTTTCATCAGCATGTACTACATCACATATTACTCTTGATACTAAAAAAGATATCATAAGTATCTCTCTCAATGACAACAAACTTTTAGAAGTTACTGGACAAGCTCTTTATCAAGATAATATTGATTTAATTCATATTAAAACATATCAATATGTATATGATGTAAATTCTCATATTATTACATATGAAGAAAGTGTTGCTAAAAATGGTTACTTCTTTCAATATTCACTTTCAAAGATAGTAAATATCATTTTTAATGACTTTTATTCTAAAAAAATTAAAAGTATTGGCAATATCGATTTGTATGTTTTAAAAAGTAAAATATACAAAGAAAAAACTCTTTACCTTTTAACAGAAAATATAAACAAGAAAAAAATAGTATTTTTATACGGAATGAATAAAGCAAGTTTTCATCAAATAATAACTGCGTTAGATTCCAATAAAGTACTCAATTTCCATTCTAAAACTACTAAGTCTACTTATAATATAAACACTAAAACATATAAAGACTTTATACAATCAAACTGGAACCATAAAAACATCATTTTAGATACATTGGTAGCTAAACGTGCCTTTAAACCTCACAAATAATTTTCAAGAGAATTTACATTATGTTAACCAATAGTATATTTTTATATATTAAAAATAAATTCTCTTCTATATCTCTTCTTTATGCCTTTAAAAATATTTCTTAATACAAAACTACCTTTAAAAGAAAAAAGACTGTATAATCAAAATATAGTTTATTTGGAGATATTATGAAAAATATAAAAACAAAAAAAGAACAACTCATAGATGATATACAAAATTTACTCAACAGCTATAGTGGATTAAACCCTACTTCTATTAACCCTGCTCTTTTAGAATTTATGGATGAAACTACATTAAAAGATATTATTGGATCCCTACTTGATGAGAAAGAACAACTTCATGATGTTGACAAACAATGGCTCGAACAATTTAAAAGTGAAAAATAATTATATGTTAAAAAAAAACAGCTGTTTGAATATGTTAGTGTTATTTACTATTAATATAGTATAATCTCTTTATAAAAAAAGATAAAAGGATTTTCAATGAGTAATATGGATTTAATTCAACTTACAGAACAAACAAAAAAACTTACAGCTATGGTTGTGGAAGATGAAAAAGTAACAAATGAGCTTTTAAGTTCAACTTTTAAAAACTTTTTCTCAAGCGTTAACTCATATTTTGATGGAGAAAGTGCACTTAAAGGTTATGAAGAAAACAAACCTGATGTAGTTTTCGTAGATATTATCATGGATGGTATGGACGGTATTGAACTTTCTCGTAAAATAAGAGCAATCAATCCAAATCAAATCATTATTGTTATCTCTGCAAGTAATGACATGCAAAAAATTTCAGAATCAATTGAAGTTGGTGTAAATAGTTTTATTCAAAAACCTATTGATACTAAAAAAATTATTGAACTTTTAGGTAATGTTGTTGCAATGGTAGCTAAAAAGAAAAAAATTGAAACAAAAACTTTCTCTATCTCTCTTCCTTTAGATCTTTACGAGACAGTAAATGAAAATGCAAAGGCAGAATCTATCTCTAAAAATGCTGTAATTATTAGAGCATTAAGAACTTTTTATAATTCTTAATATTTCTTATAGACTTTAAGCTTTATTAAAGCATAAAGTCTATATAATTTCACCACAACAAAACAAAGTTGTCTTTCTTTTAAGTGGCCCCTTCGTCTAGTGGTTAGGATCCATGGTTTTCATCCATGTTACAGGAGTTCGAGTCTCCTAGGGGTCACCACTTAAATACCTTCAAAAAACATCTCAAAACAAACTACATATTAACTATTTTTATGATAAAATCGCAAAAAATTATATTTAGGAAATTAAATGTTAAGATTCGCTCCAAGCACTACTACTGATTTGCATCTGGGAGACCTTAGAATTGCTCTTTTAACTTCTCTTGCTGCAAAAAACCGTGGTGAAGAGTTACTTATTCGTCTAGAAAATTCTGAAAATGAAAAAGAAATTCTTGATATTTTATCACTTTTTGATATTCCATATTCACAAATTATTCATCAAAGTCAAAACTTTCGTTTTCATGCTGCAATGGCTCTTGATCTTCTTCACAAGAAAAAAGCTTTTACTTGTTTTTGTTCTGATGAATGGTTAGCTAAGAAAAAAGAGGAAGCCCAAACTGCACAAGAAATGTACCAGTATGATGATGCGTGTCGTAATTTACCTGCTGAATTAGTTATTGATAATACAGCACCTTTTACTATCCGTATCGTTCGCCCTACTCAAGACATTATTCTTCATGACCTTATTGAGGGAGATGTACATTTTAAAGCAGAAACTATTGATAGTTTTATTATTATGAACCAAGACAAAACCCCTACTCCAGTTTTTGCAACTGCTGTTGATGATATGTTAAATGATATCTCTCTTGTGATTCAAACACAAAAAGAGAAAAATCTTGCTCCAAAACAGGAATATATTAGAAAACAATTAGGTTATGATAAAAATATTGACTTTGTGCATATTTCAACTCTTGATTGTGATGAAACTATCAGTGTAAAAACTCTCCTTCAAGAAGGTTTTCTTCCAGAAGCTATAAAACACTATCTCCTATCTATTGGAAATGTAAAAGAATGGCTTCCGCTTGATAATATTTCATCAGAAACATTCGACGAAAAGTTCAATAAAGAAACACTCCGTCAAATCAATCAAGACTATTTGAGAAAAATGGATCCTAAAGAACTTTCTCGCTATGTTGGTTTTGCTGACGCAGATATTGGATCTTTAGCCCAGCTCTATCTTAACGATGTTGCTACAACAAAAGAACTTAAATCTAAAATAGAACCTATATTTGCAAAAAGAGATATTCCTGAAACTTTAACAGATATTGTTACAACGCTTGCAAGTATTATAAAAAAAGCACCCTACTTTGAAAACTTTCAAGATTTTCAAGATTATCTGATAAAGAACACAACACTTTCAAAAGATGAAATTTCTCGTGGTCTTTACATTATTCTTGTCAATGAACAAACTGGTCCAGAGATTGACAAAATTTATACATACTTAAAAAATTATTTAGGAGAATTAGTAAAATGATTATAGATATAATTCACGGTATAGGTGGGATTTTTATTTCACTTATTAATGCCTATATATGGGTAATTATTATTGGAGCTCTTTTAACTTTTGTTAACCCTGATCCATTTAACCCTATCGTTCAATTTTTATACCGTTTAACAAATCCAGCATATGACCTGGTACGACGTTATATACGAAGAACAGACTTTAATGGGCTTGATTTCGCACCACTTATTATTATTATTGGTTTACAAATTTTAGTAGTTATTTTAACTTCTATTATTTATAGTTTTTAACAAATAAAGCTGTCTTTTGTACAGCTTTATTTATCTTTTTCAAAATGTAAAACAGCAGAATTATACTGCTTGTTTTTTAATTTAAAATCTAGTTTATCCCCTTGTTTTGGAAACTCTACAAGATAGTATTTACTCCATGGAACATCAAAAGATACAAGCTTTGCAAACTCATTTTTATCATCTAATTTTGTAATATGTAAAGCATGCTTTTTATTTAATAAAAAAGTTAGCTTCGGTTCCTTATCTTTTGTATATAAATAGACATAAAAATATTCATTTTTGTAAAATCTTTTTGGAAATATCTCATTGAGATAAATAACACTCACTATACCATCTACATCACCCTTATATATTATTTTTGAACTTTGTATCGAATTTTCAGCCAATTTTTGTTGTGCAGATAATGGGAATCTATCAAATGCTGTATCTCTAGAACATCCTAAAAAAAGAAATACTACAAATATGCTTGTAAAGAGGTGTTTCATAAACAAAAGCCTTTAATTTTTTCATAAAATTTTATTACAAAATTATATCTTATTAATCTCTTCTTTTGTATAATTTGCTAAAAATTAAGAGTTGCATTTGAAAAAAAGATTAGCAGTAGCATTTACAGGGCCATCAAATAGTGGAAAAACTACTCTTATATTAAAAGTAGCAAGAAAACTCATTCATGAACATCATCTTAAAGTAGCTATTATTAAACATGATCCAAAAGATAAAGCTCGTTTTGATGTTGAGGGGAAAGATAGTTACAAGTTTAGTGATACTGGGGCAGAAGTTATTGTCACATCGCCAAATAGAACAACATATTTTTCTCATAGAAAATCGGAACTTGAAGATATGATTCAACTTTTTGGTGAATTTGATATACTTTTAGTAGAGGGATTGAAAAATTTGCCTTTACCTCGTATCAGTATATTTCGTGAATATATAGATGAAGCTTATTTCCCTTATATGGATGCTTTAGCTATTGATCACACTATTGATATTACTCAATATGATGTTCCAAAAAATGTTACTATGTTAAACTTAAATGCAACAGACGAAGTTATCAACTGGATATTACAAAACGCAAAGGAAGTATAAAAATGGATGCAATATTTGACGCAATACAAAAAAGTGCAAAAAGAATTAAAGAAGCTATAGATATTAAAGATATAGGTTACTCACAGCAAGCAAACTCTTCAGGTGAAACACAACTTGAACTTGATATTAAGTGTGATATGATTATTGAAGAGGAACTTTCAAAAGTAAACTCTGTTCATACTGTCTCTTCTGAAGAGAAAGAGCACGCTGTACTTCTTCATGAAAATGGAAAATATTTTATCTCTTACGATCCTCTTGATGGTTCATCTCTTGTTGATGTCAATTTAAGTGTAGGAAGTATTTTTGGTATTTATGATGGTGAATTTGGTTCTCAAAATTTAGTAGCTGCTTGTTATGTAGTTTATGGACCAAGAGTTGAAATGGTTTTTGCTCACAATAAAACAAAACTTTATCTTCTTCAAGCTGGAGAATTTGAATTTGTAAAAGAGATTCGCTTAAATGAAAAAGGGAAACTTATGGCACCAGGTGGTACACAACAAAACTGGGAAAAATACCATAAAGCTATGATAGATGGTTTTTTTGCTGAAGGCTATAGACTTCGCTACTCTGGTGGTATGGTTCCTGACTTACACCAAATTTTACTTAAAGGTGGGGGTCTTTTTAGTTACCCTGCTACAAGTGACAAACCACTTGGTAAACTTCGCCGTTTATTTGAAGTATTTCCTTTTGCCTTTGTTTATGAAAAAGCAGGTGGAGAAGCTATCAATGGTAAAGAGAGAGTACTTGATTTAGGTCATGCAGATCTTCATGACACCTCTCCGTGTTTCTTTGGTTCAAAATATGAAGTGCAAAGAGTAAAAGAGGTTTATGCTCAAAATGCCTAATCAAGAGCATAGAGAAAAAGATAAATTTGAACTTCACTTAGATGAAATGATAGAAAAGCTACATAGATGTCAACAAGAAAAAAAACTTGATTCTTGTAGTAAATGTGACCTTTTTTTAAGTTGTGAATTACGCTCTGAATATATTCAAGCTGTTTACAACTCTATGAGTAAAGGGGACACAGGGGGATTTGAGTTCTAAAAGAACTATAAAAGATTATATGAGATAAAATATCGTCAATACATTACACAGGATAGAAAATTGAGTAAATATATAACAACACCTATATACTATGTAAATGGAGAAGCTCATATTGGGCATGCTTACACAACATTTATAGCAGATACTTTTGCACGCTACAACCGACTTAAAGGGGAAGATACTTTCTTTTTAACAGGGACAGATGAACATGGTCAAAAGATTGAAGAATCAGCACAAAAGAACAACAAACCAACACAAGAGTTTGCAGATGAGATAAGTGCTACTTTTAAGAACCTTTGGGATGAATTTGAAATCAGCTACGACAAATTTATTCGTACAACTGATGAAGACCATAAAAAAGGGGTACAAAAAGCTTTTGAAAAAATGTACGCTAAAGGTGATATTTATAAAGATTTTTATGAAGGTCACTACTGTGTAAGTTGTGAAACATTTTTTCCAGAAACACAGCTTGTTGATGGTGAATTTTGCCCAGACTGTGGTCGTAGTACAAATGTTGTAAAAGAAGAAAGTTACTTTTTTAGACTCTCAAACTATGAAGAGAAACTTTTAAAATACTATGAAGAACATCCAGAATTTATCATGCCAAAATCTCGTGCAAATGAAGTGATAAACTTTGTAAAAGGTGGTTTGCGTGACCTTTCTGTAACAAGAACATCTTTTACATGGGGTGTGAAGATGCCTGCAAGTATTCAAGATGACAAACATGTAATGTATGTGTGGCTTGATGCTCTTTTAAACTATGTTACAGCACTTGGTTATGGTGGTGATGAAGCAAAAATGAACTACTGGCCTGCTGATATTCATTTTGTTGGAAAAGATATTCTTCGTTTTCACGCTATCTACTGGCCTGCATTTTTAATGAGTCTTGATTTACCTCTTCCGAAACATATCGGTGCACATGGATGGTGGACACGAGATGGTGAAAAAATGTCTAAGTCAAAAGGAAATGTAGTACACCCTAAAGAGGTAGCTGATGCTTATGGTGTTGAAAATCTACGCTACTTTATGCTTCGTGAAGTTCCTTTTGGTCAAGATGGTGACTTTTCTCAAAGAGCTTTTATAGATAGAATAAACTCTGAACTTTCTAACGATTTAGGAAATCTTCTGAACCGTATTATCGGTATGAGTGGTAAATACAGTGATTTTAAAATAGACAGCGTTGATGTTGCAAAATATCATACAAAAGAGCTAGAAGCTATGAATACTATTTTAGATTCACTTGATACTTTCATTCAAAAACTCCAACCTCATAGATATTTAGAGGAGCTTTGGAGACTTTTTGCCATTGGTAATGGTGTTATTCAAGAGTATGAGCCTTGGGTAAAAATGAAAAATAACCAAGAAGATGAAGCTCTTGCAACAGTTGCACTTGTAGCAAATGTTCTTGCAAAAGCAGCTATTATGCTTCACCCTGTTATGCCAAAAACAACAAATACCATTGCAGATGCACTTAGTTTTACTATAGATACACAAAGTTTTCAAGAACTTGTAGTTGATAAAAAACTTTTAGCAACTTTTACAATTAAAAAAGTTCCACCACTCTTCCCTCGTATAGAAGAACCTCTTATGCAAGAAGCACCAAAAGCTGAACCAAACCCTCCAAAACAAGAGAAAAAAGCACCAAAAAAAGAGGAAGCTAAAGAGCAAGATAACCTTATAGAGATTGGTCAATTTTTTGAAACATCTCTAAAAGTTGGAACAATTGTAGAAGCTGAGGAGGTTCCAAAAAGTAAGAAACTTCTCAAACTTCAAGTAGATTTAGGGGAAGAAACACCTCGTCAAGTTGTTGCAGGAATTAAAGAGTTTTACTCACCACAAGATCTTTTAAATACACAAGTATGTGTTGTTGCAAACTTAAAACCTGCAAAACTTATGGGTATGATGAGTGAAGGGATGCTTTTAGCTGCTAAAGATGAAGATGGTCTTTGTCTTGTTCGCCCTGAAAAACCTAAGAAAGCTGGTACACCTATTGGATGAGACTTGAAAATGTTATAGCACTAACACATGGGGAGCTTGTTAACTCTCCATTTGTGCATACTTTTACAAATATCGTCTTTGATGCAAAAAATGTAAAAAGAGGTGATCTTTTTATAGCCTATGATGAGCATACTATTGAAGATGCTATTTTCAATGGTGCTTATGGCATTATTTTTGATAAACCAACACAAATAAGTGACAGCGAAATAGCATGGATAAAAGTAAAAAATCTTGATGATGCTCTTTTAAGGCTTTTACGTTTTCGTCTTATAGACAAAAAGATAACTGTATATGAGTGTGATAGTATTACTTTAGAACTTGCTACACAACTTGTTACAGATAACTCTTTTATTCCTATTGTAGGTGATATCAAAACAGTTTTTCCACGATTGGAATCTATTGCTGAAGATGCAACAGTACTTTTTTCCCCTACCGATACAACTGTTGATATTTTTACAAAACTACACCCTTTACCTACACCTCAATCAACACTTATTACAGTTGTGGAGCAAACACTGTTTGAAACTTCTTTTATTTATGAAAATATCTATTATGAAAGACAACTTTTAAGCCCTCTTTTTATCCCTTACTTAGAGAAACTTCTTTATTTACTCTCTACATGTAAAATAAACTTTCGTCTTAAAAAATTTACACCTTTAAAACATTTTGAAGCTATCTTTGTAAACAAAAAGTTTGAAAGAAAAGAGTTTGGAACAACTGAAAATGTACTTATTTTTGAACCAACACCATCTTTTGCACAAGAAGAAATATCATTTCTTCAAAACAATGCAGCCTGGGCAGAATTACTCTACATTCTACCTAAAGACTTATATCAAAAAGAGCATAATGAACATTATTGTTATTATACTCATGAAAATGAAATTCGTACACTTTTAAAGAAAAACCCTTTTCATTTTGCACTTCTTGTCGGAGTAACACCAACATTCTTAGATACACCACTAGTTGAAAAAAAACAGATGACACTTTTTGATTTTTAAAGGAAATAAATACCATGGATAGAAGAACATTTTTAACAACAACGACAGCAGCAACAGCCTCTTTAGCTCTTAGTGGTTGTAATGAAAACAATCGTCAGGCCATAGATTATTCAAAACATCCAAAAAAACATCTAGGTGATAAACATATAAACATTAACAGAAATAAAAAAACTGTTATAAAACTTGCTACAAGTTGGCCTGCACATTTTCCTATCATGGGGACAGGTGTTGAGAAGTTTGCTCAAAGAGTAAAAGATATAAGTGGTGGCTCTTTAGAAATAAAACTCTATCCAAAAAATGTACTTGTTCCTGCTTTAGCTGTTTTTGATGCTGCAAGTGCTGGACAAATTGATGCTTTTCACTCAGGACCTTATTACTGGAAAGGAAAAAATTCAGCATTTTCCCTTTTTAGTGGAATTCCATTTGGCTTTACTGCTGAAGAAGTAAATTCATGGATGCTTTATGGTGGAGGACTTGAACTATGGAGAGAACAATATGACAAATATAATCTTTTCCCTCTTTTAGGAGGCAACACTAATATTCAAATGGGTGGATGGTTTCGAAAACCTATTAACTCTTTAGCCGATATGCAAGGACTCAAAATGCGTATTCCTGGTCTTGGAGGAGAAGTATTTTCAAAAATGGGAGTAAACCCTATCCTTCTTCCAGCTGGAGAAATTTACACATCACTTGAAAGAGGTGTTATTGATGCTACAGAGTGGGTTGGACCTGCACTTGACATTAAAATGGGATTTTACAAAGTAGCACCATATTATTATTCAGGATGGCATGAACCAGGTTCTGTTTTAGAACTTACTTTTAACAAACATACATGGAATAAACTAGCATTTGAGCATCAAGCTATGATTGAAGTTGCAAGTAGTGAGATGAATGCAAATATGACGTATGAATTTCATGCACAAAATATTCAAGCATTACAAAAACTTAAATCTTTAGATGTAAAACTTCTTCAATTTCCTAAGGAAGTGACAGAAGCAGGGAAAAAAGCACTCAAAGATGTTGTTGAAGAATTAAGTGAAAAAAATCAAGATTTTGCTAAAGTTTATACATCTATAAGTCAGTATTTAACTCTTTCAAAAGCATGGAGTGATGCAAGTTTAGGCTATTTTTTAAACATTCGCTAAAAATATTTAAACAATATTACTTTTTATAGTGTATGCTTCTAAAAAAATAAAAGGGATTTTTTTGCGCTTACTTATTTTCGTTGGTTTTTTACTTACAAACCTTTATGCTTCAACATATAAAGGTCAAATAGTAGACATAACAAACAATAAACCTCTTGAAAATGCTTCTGTTTGTGATGCAAAAAAATGTGTTTATACACAAAAGAATGGTTTTTTTATACTCAAATCACAAGATACTCTTTTTCATGTCAAAGCAAGAGGCTACAGACCATTTAGTTTTACAACACAAAAAGAAGCCTTACATGTAAGACTTCAACCTATAAAAGTAAAAGCACTTTATCTTACTTTTTGGGGTGCAAGCAACAACTCAAAAACACTCAAAAATATACTCAAGCTTATTCAAGAAACTGAAGCTAATGCCATTGTTGTTGATGTAAAAAATGAATATGGTTCTACACAATTTCTTACAGGATTTACAGAAGCTAATAGCTACGGTGCTCACAAAAATCGAACAAACAGAAATATTCAAAAATTTATACAAACAATGAAAGAACACAACATCTATACCATAGCACGTATAGTTACTTTTAAAGACGAACTTCAAGCATCACATAATTATGATTATGCTATTAAAAAAAATGATGCAAATAAAACAATTTGGAGAAACCATGATCATATGGCATGGGTTGATCCTTTTGATAAAAGATCTCATAACTATGCAATCTCTATAGCAGAAGAGGCAGCAAAAGTTGGTTATGATGAAATCAACTTTGACTATATACGTTTTCCAGCTAAAAAAGGGTTGGTTCTTTCTAAAAAAAACACACAAGAAAATCGTATACAAGCGATAGAAAGTTTTTTAGACGAAGCACAAGAAAGACTAAGAAAATATGGTGTTTTTATTTCTGTTGATACCTATGGAAATATCTGCTGGGCAAAAGATGATAATGGCATTGGGCAAACAGTAAGTTCACTTGCTGCTCATGCTGACTATTTAGCACCAATGCTCTACCCTTCTGGATTTTCTTATGGGTCTTTCCATTTCAAATATCCATCAAAACATCCTTATGATGTCATTTATAGAAGTATAAAACATATTCAACCTCTTGTAGAATCTTCTCAGGTACGTCCATGGTTACAATATTTTCGAGACTATACAAAACCAAAAATTCCTTATCAAAAAGAGGAAGTTCAAGCACAAATTCAAGCAACAAAAGATGTTGGAACTAATGGCTGGATGCTATGGTCACCTTCAAGCAAGTATCATAAAGAGTATTTAGAAAGATAAGGATACTTGCTGAAGTTTTTTACGACACTCTTCAGCTCTTGAAAGGTACTGTGCTACAAGTTTATGAAATGCTTTTGAATGGTTCATATATACAAGATGAGCTAGTTCGTGAACAACAACATAATCAATGAGTTCTTTTTCAACTTTCATTAATTGCGTATTAAAAGTAAGCACTTGTTGTGAACTACAACTTCCCCACCTTCTTTTCATTTTTCTAAATTTAATCTCTTGATACTCAAGGGACATCAACTTTGAAAAATACTCTACTCTTTGTGTTATATACTCTTTAGCCAAAGAGTGATAAAAATTGTTATATGTAGCAATAATTTTCTCTTGAGATGTACTTTGTGGAAGTTTTTGTAGTTTATGCCAAAGAGATTCAAGGGGCTTTTCTTCAATACTATAAAGCTTTCCAAAAACTAAAGCTTCTTTTTTTAGGCTTACATGTAAGCTTTTTCTTTGAGAAATTTTTTCTCTTTGTTTTTCAATCCATTTTCTTTTTTTTTCTAAAAGAGTAAATAAATATTTTTGCGATTTTATTGGTGTTTTCACCCAAACATCTCTAGAAGATTTTATCGAGATGTAGGTG
>Ga0256843_1002117_pt1 | contig 14799 bp, 14 predicted proteins | sample AlvinellametaG_FD_191572 | JGI IMG/M metagenome (GOLD analysis project Ga0256843, IMG submission 191572) | Pompeii worm associated microbial communities from hydrothermal vent at the East Pacific Rise, Pacific Ocean - Alvinella | ecosystem: Host-associated > Annelida > Integument > Unclassified ... | reverse complement strand
GTGGTGGGTTCTCGGGGACTCGAACCCCGGACCACTCGGTTATGAGCCGAGTGCTCTAACCAGCTGAGCTAAGAACCCCTGGTTGGTACAGGTGTACCTTTGGTTTGCATTGTTAATTTTGCGTCAGAAGTATATCGATTGTACTCTTTAAATGCGATTAAATTTTCAAGCATTCCGAAAATGACAGCAAAGATAATGAAGGATGTTCCGCCGTGGCTAAACATAGGTAGTGGCAGTCCTACAACAGGAGCCAGTCCAATGATCATGAAGATATTAACCCCCATATAGACAAAGAAAAGAAATGCCAAGCCTGTTGCGAATGTTTTTATCAGGTAGTCGTGTTTGTGCCGCCATGAGATAAAGAGAAGATTGAAAATAAGCAGGATGTAAAGGCCAATAACCGTTACCATACCTTTAAAACCGGTACGCTCACCAAGGTAAGCAAAGATAAAATCTGTTGATGAGACAGGAAGAAACTTCAGTTGTGTCTGTGTGGCATCCTCTTTTGATTTTCCCTCCATACCACCACTACCGATGGCAATAAGTGCTTGGCGTACCTGATAGCTTGGTTTGTGTATCATGTCGTGAATACGCTTTTTTTGGTAGGGTTTGAGGCCATACTCATAAATAAGGGGTGCACCTGCTCCAGCCATAATGGCAATAGCCAACCAGATCTTCCAGTTTACGCCTACCAAGAAGAGAATTCCATACCCGGTAATGAGCAAGACAAGTGCAGTTCCTAGATCTGGCTCTTTGGCGATTACTATAAAAGGGATAACAATAATCAAGGAGAGTTTGATAAATTGCAAAATGCCATAGCCCTGTTGTGGTGGTGGGTTGCGGTGGATCAGGTAAGCCAACATCATAATAACGTTTACTTTAATGAACTCTGAGGGCTGTATGGTGATGTGGATACCGGGCAGTTCGATCCAGCGTTTTGCACCCAGAATGGTTTTCCCTACAAACTCAACAGCGATCAGAAGCCCCAGGTTCACAAGGTAAAAGAGTGGGGCAAACCACCAGAAGATGCGTCTCCACGGAATAAAAAGAGCCACCATAAAGACAATGAAGGCAATAAAGTAGTAAACCATCTGCTTATGAAAGAGTCTGATGTTGATTTCGTAAATGAGGTATGATGAGATTACAAAGAGTGGAATCAACTGTAAAATAAGGGAGTAGGAGAATGATTTAAAAAAACGTTTATCAAAGTGAAACCAAGAGTCCATTCATCTGTCCCAATAGCAAATTTTCGTTATTATATCGTAAAGAGTTAAGAAGGAGTGTTCAAGTGTCATATGCAACAAATAGCTTATACCGATTTCGGATGCTAAGTCGCTACCCTCGCTGTCTGCATGGTGTAACTCATAAGCTAGAGGGGCAACCACTCTCATGCTCTGTGGCACTACACACAGGAGAAACAGAGGAACTTGTTTTGCAAAACAGAGAGCAGATCGCACTCCATTTTACTCAGCAAGGGGCTACCCACTTTGTGGTGGCAAATCAGACACATAGTGATCGTATTGTTGTGGTAGAAGAGTCAAAAAGTTATGGGTGGGAGTCGCAAGATGATGCCATTGTTGATTGTGATGGGTTGATCACGGCACAAAAAGGGGTGATGCTTGGTATTTTGACAGCCGATTGTGTACCTGTGTTGCTTTATGATCCTCAAAAAGAGGTGGTTGCGGCCATTCATGCGGGGTGGAGAGGAAGTGCATCGAAGATCGTCTTGAAAGCGGTTAAGAAGATGGAGCATGCGTTAGGTTCATCCCCTTGTGATATTGTTGCGGGGATTGCTCCAGCTATTGGTGGATGCTGTTATGAAGTTGACAAAGAGGTTGCATCACACTTTTGTGCATACCCCACAGCCTTGCAAGATTTGGGTGGAAACAAGATGATGCTGGATCTGCCAGAAGTGAACCGTTTGCAACTTATAGAGGCTGGTGTAAAAGCAGAGAATATTGAGCTAAGTGGCATCTGTACGGCGTGTGAGGTAGAACGCTTCTTCTCCTACCGAAAAGAGCAGGGGTGCAGCGGACGGTTTATGAGCCTTATAGGTATTTCACCTTCGGTGTAATGCCAGTGAATAATGAATAATGGAAGTATGCTTTTCTTTGAAAAGCTTTTATCGATAAGAACCACATAAGATAAAATAGCTTAACGTTTCATCATTCACCTGAACACATCTGCCTCGGTATCACAATGCAGTGTTAGTTCATATACCCACTGTTGTAGAGGCAGCATATCTTCATATATCTTGAAATTTCTATCGATGATCTTCTCTGAATGAAATGTCTTGTCTGGTGGGAAGGTAGTATAGGCGTACATGGCACCCATTTTGTAGAGGTAGCTGTGTGTATCATCGCCATTGCATCCTCTTGGCATCTTTTTGTACTTGGGTTCAGGAATGAGGTAACCTTTGGCTTTGAGTGCCTCTAAAATAGTATGAAGCTCAGCTCTGCGTTCATCATTTTGAATGTACTCACGGTAGGTTTTAAGCAGTGTGGGTTTGAAGTTGCGTACACCAGCGGCTACAAACACTTCGTAAGGATCATAGTGCATATAAAAACTGCTGCTTTGCATTCGGTGTCCGCTCCCTTGCCACATAATGATGCCGATGCGTGTTTTGATGGGATCGTTTAGATGAAACCGTGCATCACGGTAGATGCGAAAGAGCGATCGGTTTGTCTTTGGCTCGGCATGAATGGTTGGTACCAGTATCTGCAGATGCTCCCCCATCTCCTCAACATAGGCTTTGTTGGGAGCGACAATGAACTGATCATACGCCTCTTTGTGTGCATCAAGCCACTCTTTAGAGTTGTTGAGAATGATCTGCTCTAAAAACTGTAACCCCTCTTTGGGGAAACCATGAAATGCCATTACGCCTCTTTCACCTCAAATGTTGCATCTCCGTCAAGTTCTAGTACTTTCCAAGGGAGGCCTTGTTTGTTGAGTTCATCCATAAATGGATCTGGATCGAACTCTTCCATGTTGTGGACACCGGTTTCGTACCACTTCTTCTCTAGCATCAGTTTGGCACCTATCATTGCAGGTACGCCGGTGGTGTAGCTGACAGCCTGGCTGAGTACCTCTTGGTAGCACTTTTCGTGATCGCTGACTTGGTAGATGTAGACGGTTTTGGGTTTGCCGTCCTTTACTCCCTTAGCGAAGATACCGATATTGGTTTTTCCTTTGGTGCGTGGCCCTAGACTTGCCGGATCTGGCAGCAGGGTTTTTAGAAACTCAATAGGGATGATCTTTTGGCCTTTATGCTCAACAGGCTCAATACCAAGCATACCGACATTCTCTAGGCATCGCATATGGGTAAGGTAGCTCTCGCCAAATGTCATAAAGAAGCGGATGCGTTTAAGCCCTTTGATGTGTTTTACCAGCGACTCCATCTCTTCGTGGTAGAGAAGGTAGCTGTCTTTAGGGCCAACTTCGGGGTAGTCCCATACCTGCTTGATCTGCATCGGTTCTGTCTCTATCCACTCTCCGTTTTCCCAGTAGCGTCCTTTGGCACTTACTTCACGCAGGTTGATCTCGGGGTTGAAGTTGGTGGCAAACGGGTAGCCGTGATCTCCGGCATTACAATCGAGAATGTCGATGGTGTGGATCTCATCGAAGTAGTGCTTCTGGGCATAGGCACAAAAGACATTGGTAACACCCGGATCAAACCCCGAACCGAGCAGTCCCATGATGTTGGCTTTTTTAAAGGCATCGTCTCTTGCCCACTGCTCTTTGTACTCAAACTTGGCGGTGTCCGGGTGTTCGTAGTTGGCTGTATCGAGGTAGTCTACGCCACACTTGCAACACGCATCCATAATGGTAAGGTCCTGGTAGGGGAGGGCGACATTGATGACAATGTCCGCTTGGGTTTTGTTGATCAGCTCTACAAGCTGTGGTACGGAGTCGGCATCGACTTGTGCGGTTGCTATGCTGACACCTACTTTCTCTTTGACATTTTTGGCGATCTCGTCACACTTGCTCTTGGTTCGACTTGCAAGGGTAATTTCGCCAAAGGTGGCTTGGTTCATGGCACACTTGAATGCAACCACATTTCCGACACCTCCGGCACCGATAATAAGGGTTTTGGTAGACATGGGCTCTCCTTAAATGTATTGGTGCTATTTTATCACAAATAGAAGGCTTTTAGTAGGGTGTTAAGTACAAAGAGCAGGGGAATGAACAAAAGTGTACTCAGCAAGATAAGAGAGGTAACATCTTTGGGACGGCAGTCATAGAGAGAAGCGAGGTTGATGTTAGCTACGGCAAGTGGTGTCATCATCTCCATTAAGATTACCCCTTGTACAAACAGAGGCAGTGTAGTGTAGCTGAGTATCCATGCGGTTGCCAGAGGTACCAAAACAAACTTCTGCCCCATGGTACCAATAAGGAGTTTGGGGTGGAGTTCGCGTATTTTGATCCCTTGCAAGAAGGTACCCAGCAAAAAGAGTTGCAGTACAATACCCGCATAGGCCCCCATTTTAAAAAACTCTACAATTTCAGAAGAGAGGGGTACATCATTGATATTGAGCAAAATGGCCACGACAGAGGCAGGGATAATGGGGATCTTGACAATATTCAGTAGAGACTGTTTGACACTAAAGCTACCACGCGAATAGATGTAAACTCCAATCATGTACACCACAAAGACATTGGCAATGTTGATGAGTGTGGTGTAGATGACACTCTGCTCTCCAAAGAGTGCGATACCAAGCGGAATACCGATGTTGCCTGTGTTGCCCACAAAACCTGCAATAGAGAAGATGGCTCTCTCTTTGGGATCGCTGAAGATGCCCTTTGCAACGATGAGTGTAGGGAGTAACAGCAGCAGAATGATCGCAAGGTAGATCAATGGCACAAAGAGATGCTCTGTATGAAGTCTGGCTGTGCTAAAGCCCCATATGGTAACAAAGGGTTGCAGAAAATAGACAGACATGAGTGTAAGGGTTTTGGGGTTCATCTCCTCTTTGAAGATGCGTTTGGCAAGGTAGCCAAGCAGTATAAAAACATAGACAAAAGTAATCGAGAGTAGTGTACTTATCATAGGTGTGATATTAACCAATTTTTGCTATGATTTGCCACTAAACTTCCTATAAAATACCTCTTCGAGGGCAAATCCTCCCTGCGGTCTGAGCCTCTACGATGTGTTTTATAGCAAGTTTAGTTTTATAAATAAAATAACAGGACAGATAATGGATTTTTCTTCTTTGGAGACTTGGGGTTACTTGGCTGTAGCCTTCTTTTCGTTCGGTGGCTCTTTTTTTATTGTGGCGGCAGCAGGGGTATTCTCTTATATGGGGCATATGGACTTAACTATGGCACTCATCATTGCGGCACTCTTTAACTTTTTGGGAGACAACTTCCTCTTTTACCTGGGTAAGTACCAAAAGAGTGAAATACAACCCTACTTTGCCAAACACAAGCGAAAGTTAGCCCTTGCTACGCTCATTATGCGAAAGTATGGGGTGTTGGCGATCTTTATACAGAAGTTCATCTATGGGGTAAAGACACTCGTACCTATCTCGATGGCACTGGCGAAGTATGACTTTAAGAAGTTTGTCTTTTTTAACTTCTTTGCTTCTATTGTGTTTGTGTGTGTCATTGGACTGAGTGCCTACTTTGCAAGTGAGAGCATTATTGCTTTCTTTAAAGTGATACAAGATCGTCCATGGTTGGCACCACTTGCAATGGTTGCTATTTTGGGCGGAGGGTGGTACCTCCTCGAGAAGATGACAAAGCGTCGTTAGCCTAACGCTTAAGCCAGTAGATCAGTCCTGGGATATTCTCTATACCAAAGTAGAATGCATCATCCTCTTTTACCCCCTCTCTATGCACATAGGTAAAGCGGAATATATCTGAAAAATCGACAAAGAGGTTAAAGCCGTAAGCACTCTCTTTGTCGTAGAATTCTCCTTCTGTATTGCCAAAGAAACTCATTCCTGCACCAAATGTCATAAAGTCATCATACCTCTTAAAGAGGTTCAAGTCGGCACGAATGAAGTTGTTGGTGTTGTCGCTTACAACGTATGAGCCTTTGAGTTGAATACCGCTAATGAAAGGTTTATTGAGGTGGTAGTAGGCACTATAGCCAAAGCTTAGTCCACCATTTGCCAAGTCACTTGCGATTTCGCCAGGAAAGAGCTTGAGCCACCAGTACGCTCTCTCTTGTGTTTGCGGAATGGCAAGAGGCAATAGATCGAACCCTATTTTGTCATGAAGAAAGCTGTTGCCTACCCATGCACTGATATCTGTCGCTTTGGCAACAGTTTCATGCTCAGGGTAGATCTTGGCTCGTTCATTCTCTAGCGTTGCAATTCGGTTAATAATATAGCGTAGCGGTTTTTTATACCAGTGATCAATATCTTTTTGGGCATAGTTGAGAAATGATTTGCGTGAGTGTGGCAGATAGCGAAGATCCAGTCTCTTTAAAAAGCTTTTAAACGATGCCATATCGTAGCGTGTTTCATCACTTTTTTGAAGATCGAATGCCCGGTAAATAGTGGTAAATTTCCCTTTTGGCTGAGGCAACTTGTGTGCAAACTCGGCATTGTAGAGCATTGTGTAGGCACTTTTTGCATTGGGGTGAGCATCGATACGGAGTATCTGTTTAAAGTGCTTCATCAGTGACTTTTGTGTCTGATGTGGGTAGGCACCCTTCTCTCGCATCGATTTTGCCAGATCGTAGATGGCATCATAGACACCTACAAAGTAGTCATACTCTCTAAAGTTTCTGTCTAAAAAAGCCCCCAAAGTTAGAGAGGAACTTCCCTGTAAGGGGGTGGTAACGAGAAGAGAGCATCAATGTGTAGCGAGAGTTGTTTCTAAAGTAGCGGTTGATCGTCTCATAGAGCTTCATTGACTGATAGATCTCGATGGTATTAAACAGAGGCAGAAGGTTGGTATTAAGAAACCCTACGGGCATCTGTTCATCTTGCATACGGTTTTGTTTTTTCTCTTTACGCATATGGTGTGGATCGATAAAGAGAAAGTGAGATGCTTCGGGGCTTAAGTCCATTGCCAGTTGTAACGGGATGTTGTCGTAGGCACCTCCGTCAATAAAGTAGCCTGAATCTACTTTACCCTTATAGCTGTAGGTGAGTTTCACTTGCTGAAATGCACCAGGGAACGCCGAAGATGCAAAAAGTAGATCGATGAGTTTTGTCCGATCTTTTTCGATACCCGGAATAGCAATATAGGAGTCTGTTGCGGAGCGGATGGGGTTGTTTTTTACAACCATGGTACCCCCTTGCTCTTCAAGTGTAAGTGGCACAGCAAAGTGCTGTTTTTTGATTTTGATGCCACTTACCTCTTCAATGACAGGGGTTACTTTGGTTACAGAGATACCCAGCGGTACTTTACAGTTTTTTTGAAAAATAGGGCGACGCATATGACGCATGATGTTGTCTGCTTTGCGTTGTAGGGCCTTTCGGGTAAAGAGGGTGCTTTTGTTCTCTGTCTCTGACGCTTTTACGATAAGATCTTTAATATCCAGATTAACCCAGGTTTGGTAAAAGAGGTTGTCTTCTATGGTGTTGTGAAGCGGGACATCCTCTTTTTGGCACCAGTATAGTGCCGTCAATGTCGCATTGATGGAACCGGCAGATGCACCACTGACAGAGCGTAGTTGCGGCAGTAGTGTGGCATCTTTGTGTGAAATGGCAGAGAGAAGCTTAATGACACTCCAGTTGTAGCCTGCCTCATAGGCACCAAGACTCACCCCTCCGGAGATCACCATAGAGAAGTCAATAGTTTTTGGTTTGGCAAAGAGCTGATAGGGTAGTGTTGCAAGTAGGGCAGTAAGTAAAAGGCGGGACATAAGGTAACCTTTTTGTTGGCTGTTTTAGGCAGCACAGAGGCTGCCACAAGAGAATTTATGATGCCTTTTTAAGTGTTTTGACAAACTTCTCAATACGGCGAATACCTTCACGGATGGTGATGATATCGGTAGCAAACGAAAAGCGAAAATACCCCTCGCTTCCAAAACCGATACCTGGAACCACCGCAACTCCTGTCTCTTTAAGAAGGGCTTCACAAAAATCGATCGATTTATCAGCCACCTCTTTAATGTTGACAAAGAGGTAGAAGGCACCCTCAGGTTCGACTACAGAGAGGCCGTCAATGTCGTTAAAGAGTGCAACAGCCTCTTTGGCACGTGCTTCAAAGGCTTGACGCATACTCTCAATTTCATCATCTACCTCACCAAGCAGTGCAGGAATAGCCGCTTTTTGGGTAATAGAGTTGATGTTGGATGTACTCTGGCTTTGAAGCTTGTTCATCGCTTTAATAAGCTCTTTGTTTGGCGAAGCAAGGTATCCAAATCGCCACCCTGTCATAGCAACCGATTTACTTAATCCGTTAATGGTGACTGTACGCTGATACATATCGTCGCTGATACTGGCGGTTGCTACAAAATCTACACCATATACCAGTTTCTCATACATCTCGTCACTGGCAACAAGAATGTCTGTTCCTTTAAGTACTTCTGCCAATGCCTCAAGCTCCTCTTTGGTATAGACTGAACCTGTAGGGTTGGAAGGAGATGTCAGCACCAACATCTTTGTTTTAGGGGTAATGGCCTCTTTAAGTTGTTGTGGTGTGATCTTGAACTTTGAAAAGTCATTGGTTTCAATAATAACCGGTACTCCCGATGCATACTTTACAAGCTCTGGGTATGTTACCCAGTAGGGTGCAGGAATGATCACCTCATCGCCAGGGTTGATAACAGCTTGAAAGAGGTTAAAAAGCGAGTGTTTGGCACCGTTACTGACAATAATGTCTGATGGTGCATATGTAAGGTTGTTGTCTCTTTTGAGCTTGGTAGCGACAGCTTCAAGCAGTGAGGGAATTCCTGGTACTGCTGTATATTGGGTAAAGCCTTCATTGATCGCTTTGATCGCTTCATCTTTGATACGTTGTGGCGTTCCAAAATCGGGTTCTCCCGCGGAGAATGAGAGTACATCTTTCCCTTCTGCTTTCAACTCTCTTGCCAGTGTCGAGATGGCAATTGTCATTGAGGGGGAGAGTGTCTCCATACGATCAGATAGTTTCAGTTGCATAGATTTTCCCTTATAAAAAATGATGGCTATTATAACCAAAAGTGGTTGATGCTGGGGTAAAAGCTCTCGGAAAAGAGAGCAAGTGTAAGAGGGTGTTTCTTTTTTATACCAGTGTTACAGGCCCATCAATCCATCGAGTGGATGAAGCTGTCGTAGAGTTCGTCAAGTGTTTGATCTTTCTTTTTGATCTTCTCTTTTTTGTTTTGAGGCAGCTCCTCTTCAAGTACTTCAATACGGCGAAGCAGGTACTCAAAGAGCTCTTTGTTGACATCGGGGAGTTTGTCGTGGCTAAGAGGGCTTTTGTCGTATCCGCGTTTGAGTACACGGGCAGGAATACCAATGGCGGTTGAGTTGGCAGGAACATCTTTAACCACGACGGAGTTTGCACCCACTTTGGAGTTGTCTCCAATGGTGATGTTTCCCAAGACTTTTGAACCGGCCCCTATTACGACATTGTTTCCGATAGTAGGGTGGCGTTTGCCTTTGGTGGTGCTGACACCTCCAAGTGTAACCTGCTGGTAGATGAGCACATCATCACCAATTACAGCTGTCTCACCAATGACAACCCCCACACCGTGATCAATGAATACCCGCCGTCCAAAACGTGCGGCGGGGTGAATATCGATCATGGTAAGAAACATCCCCAGTGCAGAGATCAGACGAGGCAGAAAACGAAGCCCCTTGTTGTAGAACCAGTGGGCAATACGGTGAAAGAAGAGTGCCCAGAGCCCAGGGTAGTTGAAGAAGAGTTCAAAAGTAGAGTGGAGTGCCGGATCGTTTCGTTTTACGTTGGCAAAATCCTCTTTGATCAGTCTAAACAGATTCACTGCGTCTCCTCAATGGCTTGAATGGTTTTAAGATAGCTGTTTTCGCTTAAATAGAGGTAAATTTTACCCAAAAGTTCACGTTTCTCTTCGCTGCTTAGTTGTGTACACTCCTCTATCTTGTACTTAAGTGCTTTGTCTATGATGCCTGTGTCGTAGTCAAGATCATCAAGTATATCCATCAGGTTTTGTGCCTCGATGATATTTTCTATCTGAAATCCTCCCTCATCGTCAAATCGTATGACAGCCTCGGTAGGGTGGGTAAAGAGGTTGTGTTTCATCCCCAGTACCTCCTGGTAGGCACCCGTAAGAAAAAATCCAATAAAGTACTCCTCTTTGCTTAGATCAATCTCGTGCAGGTAGAGTGGCAACTCACGGTTAAAGCCTATCTCGCCATCGGAGTCACACGTAATGTCCCATATACTGGCAGGGTTGGCTGGTTTGGTAGAGAGATGACTAAGCGGCATAATAGGAAAGTGCTGAGAGAGCCCCCAAAAATCCGGTAGCGATTGAAAGGCCGAAAAGTTCACCAGATACTTCTCTTGTATGCGATCTTGCAGCTTTTTAAGCTCATCGGTACTCTCATTCTTAAGCAGGGCGATCGCTTTTTTAATAATGAGGTTAACAAGAATCTCGGTATTGGAGCGATCTTCAAGATCGATATACCCAAGATCAAAAAGCGTAAGCAGACTCTCCATATGATCTAGTGCATCATGCAGGTACTCTCTGGCATTGGTGCGTTTGATGGTGGTGTAGAGATCGTAAAGCTCTTGAATGAGCGGGGGGTTGTGCTCTTTAAGTCGCAGACACTTGGCGTTGTACTCTTGTGAGAAAAGCTCAAGAACAGGGGCCACAAGCACAGAGTGTGACGCAGCAATGTAGCGGCCAGATTCGGTAAAGATATCAGGCTCCTCCACTCCTTTTCGTTTGGCGATCTCTTGCATCAGGTAGACAACATCGTTGGCAAATTCGTTTAAAGAGTAGTTTCGCTCCTGTGATGCGGCGTGTTGAGAATACTCAACTGCCAGTCCCCCTCCAATGTTGATCGCACTTAGTGCAGTAGCTCCACGCCTTTTTAAGTCGGCATAGATGTTACCCGCTTCACGTAGGGCTTTTTTGAGTGGTGCAATATCCCCCATCTGAGAGCCAATGTGAAAGTGTATCATCCATAGGTTCTGTAAGAGGGTATGCTCTTTGAGTATCTCGTAGGCTTCAAGCAGCTCAGTAGAAGTAAGCCCAAACTTCGAAGAGTAACCCCCACTCTTTGCCCAGATGCCAATACCTGAGCTGTGCAGTCTGATACGCATTCCGATCTTGGGTGCTACAGCTGTTTGGCTGTTGCGGTTGAACTCGTCGTTAACCTCAATGATGGTTTCAAGCTCTCCGATCCCTTCAATGGTAACGGTGATGTTGTGTCCCATTTTGGCAGCGATGAAGCATAGAGCGATCATCTCTTTGTCTTTAAAGCCGTTAACGGTAATGGGAGCACCCAGCGGGGTTTTACTCATGGCAATAATGAGTTCTGCTTTACTTCCTGCTTCCAGGCCGTAGTTGTAGGGCTTTGAAACCTCTATGAGCGACTCAACGAAGTTTGGGAACTGATTAACCTTTAGGGGGAAAACAGCGTGAAAGTTACCTTGGTAGTTAAACTCTTTTTTGGCCTTTTCAAATGTTTTAAAGAGTGTCGATATCTGTTTTTCAATGAGGTGAGGAAAACGAAGAAGCAGAGGGCCTTTGTACCCTTTTTCTCTGATCTCTTGTGTGATCTGAAGCAAAGAGGGCTTAGATGCATAGTTGATGTTGATGGTATCACCATCGATGATAAAGTTGTTGTCGCCCCAAATGTTCAGTCCAAAACGCTTCATACCATTCACCTCTCTTCATATTGCTATGATCTATTATATCAAAACTTAATCTAATCTTACCTATAATGGTACTATGAGCAACAAATATTTAGAGTGGCGTTTCGATGGTGAACAGCTATTGCTGTATGCAAAAGGTGTCTGGAGACTACAGCACATCCCTGCCATAGAGCGTCTGCTTCGTACCGTGCCTCAGGCAAAAACATCGTCTATTGTCTGGGATCTCTCAGGTATCGAGAGCTTTGACAGTGCAGGGGTACTGCTCTTTAGCCAATACTACCATGCTTTTAAAAAGCGTTACCGTGTGGTACTTCAGGGCTACACTCCAGAACAAGCAGAGATGTACCGATTGTTGCATCTGGAACACCTGGCACCCGTACCACCACGCAAAGAGAGCTTTTTGGAGGGAGTTGGGCGTGGTTTTGTGGCTACTTTGGAGTTACTGTATGCCTTTCTCGCCTTTTTGGGTGAGCTTTTTGCCTCTTTGTTTTTTCTGCTTACCCATCCGCACACCTTTCGTTTTAAAGAGACGATCTACCACATTCACCGTTCTGGTGTCAATGCACTTGTGATTATTGCAATGACATCGTTTTTGGTAGGAATGGTGATCGCCTACCAGGGTGCAGTGGAACTTGCCAAGTTTGGTGCCGATATCTTTATTGTCGATACAGTAGGCATCTCGATTACAAGGGAGCTTGGCCCTATGATCACGGCCATTGTAATTGCAGGGCGTAGTGGCTCTGCCTATACTGCCGAGATAGGGGCGATGAAGATCACCGAAGAGATCGCTGCCATGCGTACGATGGGGTTTGATCCTTATCAGTTTTTGGTACTACCACGTATTGTTGCCCTGATGATCGCACTTCCTCTGCTGATCTTTTTTGCCGATGTTATAGGGATCTTTGGTGGCATGGTAGCCTCCAAGATGCAACTAGGGATCTCTTTTGATCAGTTCTTGGAGCGTCTGCATGAGGTACTACCGCTTAAGCACTATCTGCTTGGGATGATCAAGGGGCCGGTATTTGCCTTTATTATTGCGTCGGTGGGGTGTTTTCGTGGCTTACAAGTCTCTGACAATACAGAGAGCATTGGGTTGCACACAACCGCTTCTGTTGTCAATGGCATCTTTCTAGTCATTGCCTTTGATGCACTCTTCTCGGTTATCTACACGGAGTTTGGGCTATGAGTTGTGTCATTCAAGTAAATGATGTTGTTACCCGATTTGGTGAACGTACGATCCATGATGGGGTAAACCTCTGTGTCAAAGAGAAAGAGATCTATGCTATTTTGGGGCAGAGTGGTGCAGGAAAGTCTGTTTTACTCAAAGAGATGATCATGCTCTTGGCTCCTTATGCAGGGAGTATTGAGGTTTTAGGCAGATCGCTTCATCAACTTGGCTTCTCTGAGGCTCAGGCACTAAGGCGGGAGTGGGGCGTGCTGTTTCAGTTTGGGGCACTCTACTCCTCTATGACAATTGCACAAAACATAGAGGTACAACTCAAAGAGTATACCAAGTTGAGTAAAAAGATGCGTGAGTATCTTGTTAGCTCCAAAATCGCTATGGTAGGGCTCGATGCTCATGTTGGATCGCTCTATCCGAGCGAGTTGAGTGGCGGTATGGTAAAACGGGCGGCCTTGGCACGTGCTTTGGCTATGGAGCCTAAACTGCTCTTTTTGGACGAACCCACATCAGGGCTCGATCCTGTAGGTGCCAGAAACTTTGATAAACTTATAGTAGAATTAAGAGATATGTTAGACATTACCGTCGTTATGATCACGCATGATCTCGATACAATTTTCAATATTGTCGATCGTATGGCTGTTTTAGCCGATAAACGTGTCGTTGCCCAAGGGAGCTTAAAAGATGTTCTAAACGCTTCGCACCCTTTTGTCGAGGCATTTTTTAAGAACGACTATACCAAAGAGAAGTTCTCTCATCACTTCAAGGAGGTGTAACCGATGTACAGCAGAGTCAACTATGCCCTTGTCGGATTGTTTGTACTGCTCTTTGGTGCTGGTGCGGTGCTTTTTTCGTTCTGGTTGGCAAAGTATGGGTTTAAACAAGAGTATGATCTTTACAGAACCTACTTTCAAGAGTCGGTATCGGGACTTACCAAAGATGCTACGGTGAAACTTCATGGTGTCAATGTTGGCCGGGTAAAGCAGATTGCTATTAACCCCTCTAATGTTAAAGAGGTAGAGGTGCTCCTTGAGATAGAACACAATACCCCAATTAAGTCAGATATGGTAGCTCAGACTACTATGCTTGGAGTAACAGGGCTTCTTTCGGTTGAGATCACAGGCGGAAGCAACGAAGCACCCACACTCCACCCGTCAAATAGAGATATCCCTACCATTCCCTCCAAACCCTCATGGGTAAGTAAAACCAAAACGCAACTGCAAAGAGTCGGAGAGGATCTTGCACAAACCCTTACACAGACACAGAAGCTCTTAAGTGATGAGAATATTGCAAAGGTAGAGGCGATCTTGGCACATACCGAGAAGCTTACCGCCAAAGGAGAGGGCTTTTTGGATGATGCCAACAGATCACTACAGCATTTCAACCATGCGGTTGTGCAACTAGAGAAGAAGATGGATGATGTAACCGCACTTTTGGAAAAAATTGGCAAAAAGAGTATACCGGCTATTGATACCTTTGCCAAGACGGCACAGAACTTTAACCGTGTTACCTTAAAAGTAGAACGAAGCCTTGACAGGGGAGACTATAATGTGAAGAAGATTTTTGAACCGATGATCGTAGAGATGGAGATTCTAACCGATCAGATCAACGCTCTCACCAAAGAGCTGCAAGAGAGCCCTAGCGATATCTTCTTTAAATCACGCCAACAGCGTCGTGGCCCAGGAGAGTAACATGAAGTATACGATTGTACCCATTGCTTTATTGCTGTTTGGTATGGGTGGATGTGCCCTGAACCCAAGTCCGCCTATGCAAACCTACACCTTGACACCGGCAACGGTAAAGCCGGTTACCTACTCACCCTATAGACAACGTGTAGTAAAGGTATCGTTCCCACAAAGTATCAAAGAGCCTCT
>Ga0256843_1002116_pt1 | contig 14799 bp, 11 predicted proteins | sample AlvinellametaG_FD_191572 | JGI IMG/M metagenome (GOLD analysis project Ga0256843, IMG submission 191572) | Pompeii worm associated microbial communities from hydrothermal vent at the East Pacific Rise, Pacific Ocean - Alvinella | ecosystem: Host-associated > Annelida > Integument > Unclassified ... | reverse complement strand
TTAACGGCTCATGTAGCACACTACTTATCTGTTGATAAACAAAATATTACACATATAGAAATTCTTAAACGGTCTATAGACGCTCGAAAATTCCCAGCTAAATATCAACTCAAACTAAACGTTTATATTGGAGAAAAATACCAAGAGAAAACCTATTCCAATGAATATTTAGATGTTTCTAACGCTAAGCACACCATACACATTGTAGGTAGTGGTCCTGCGGGGTTATTTGCAGGGTTAGAGTGTTTAAAAAAAGGAATAAAGCCCATTATTTACGAAAGGGGGAAAGATGTAAAAACGCGAAGAAGAGATTTGGCTAATATTAATAAAAAAGGTATTGTAAATACAGAATCTAACTATTGTTTTGGAGAGGGTGGTGCAGGAACTTATTCCGATGGTAAATTATATACTCGTTCTAAAAAAAGAGGAAGCGTACAAGAGGTTTTAAAAACATTAGTAGTACACGGAGCAAACCCCAATATAATGGTAGATGCTCACCCACATATAGGTACAAACAAACTACCTCAACTAATTCAAAACATAAGAGAAGAAATTATAAGAAAAGGAGGAGAAATATACTTTGAGCATAAATTGACCGATATTATTATAAAAGAAGGTAAAGTACAGGCTATAGAAATTAATAACCAGACAATTATACCTACTCAACACCTTATTTTAGCCACAGGACATTCGGCTAGAGATATTTATTTTTTGTTACAAAAAAAGAACATTGACTTGGAGTACAAATCATTTGCTTTGGGAGTGCGTGTAGAGCATCCGCAACAATTAATAGATTTATTACAATATAAAACCAAAGATAGAGGAGAATATTTGCCTCCTGCATCTTATAGTTTGGTAAGTCAAGTAAAAGACAGAGGTGTTTATTCTTTTTGTATGTGTCCTGGTGGTGTAATAGCTCCTTGTGCAACCAACAAAGAAGAAGTGGTAACCAATGGTTGGTCGCCCAGCAAGAGAAACAACCCTTTTGCCAATTCGGGAATTGTAACAGAAGTTAGGTGGAATGACATCCCTGCATTTCATAAGTATGGAGCATTGGCTGGTTTGTATTTTCAAAAACAAATAGAGCATAAGGCTTGGGAATTGGGTGGAAAAACACAAAAAGTACCTGCCCAAAGATTACTGGATTTTGTACAAAAGAAAAAATCGAAGGATTTGCCTAAAAGTTCTTATTACCCAGGCATTGTTTCGGTAGAAATGGATGAAATTTTCCCTCCGTTTATTGTAGAGTCGTTGCGAGAAGGATTTAAAAAGTTTGATCAAAAAATAAAAGGTTTTTTGACTAATGAAGCAGTAATACACGCAACAGAGTCTCGAACATCTTCGCCTGTAAGAATACCTAGAGATAAAGAAACTTTTGAACACTCAACGGTAACAGGATTATATCCTTGTGGAGAAGGAGCTGGGTATGCTGGAGGAATTGTTTCGGCTGCTATAGATGGATTGAGAATTGTAAATAGAATAAAAGAAGAAATAGATAAATAATGGAGTTGCTCGTATTTTTATTGTATTTTTTGTTTTTGAGCTTTATTTTTCTGTACAGTGTGGTGGCTTTGTACCTAACAATTGTATATATAAGAAGTAAGGTAAAACCAAAAACACAAGGAAATTTATCTGTATTGCTAGAAAGTAGTTACCCAAAAGTAACCGTGCAATTGCCCGTTTACAACGAGTTATATGTCATCGAGCGTTTAATCGATAGTGTGTGCCAATTTAATTATCCCAAAGATAAATTAGAAATACAGGTGCTAGATGATTCGACAGATGAAACGGTACTTATAATAGCAAATAAAGTTGCAGAATGGCAAACAAAAGGAATAAATATTGAATACATTAGGCGAGACAATCGCGAAGGATTTAAAGCAGGAGCTTTGGCTCATGGATTAGCATTGAGCAAAGGTGAGTTAATCGCTATATTTGATGCTGATTTTGTACCCGATGCCGATTTTTTAAACAATACCATTTTTTATTTCTCAAAAGACGAAAACATCGGTGTAGTGCAAACAAGATGGGGGCATTTGAACAAAAATTATTCGTTTTTGACTAAGTTACAAGCTTTTGCACTCGATGCTCATTTTAAAGTTGAGCAAGTAGGCAGAAACAAAGGAAGGCATTTTATTAATTTTAATGGAACTGCTGGAATTTGGCGAAAATCCTGTATTATAGATGCTGGAGGTTGGTCTGCCGATACGCTAACAGAAGATTTAGACTTGAGTTACAGAGCTCAATTAAAAGGTTGGCGATTTAAGTATGTCGAAAAGGTGGTTTCTCCTGCGGAGTTGCCAATAGAAATGAATGCATTAAAAAATCAACAATTTAGATGGTCGAAAGGAGCTGCAGAATGTAGTAGAAAAAATTTAGGAAAGGTTTTAAGAAACAAAAACATTAGTTTTTGGACAAAAGTAACAGCCACCTTTCATTTATTAAACAGCTCTCTTTATCTAGCCATTATGGGGTTAATATTGTTGAGTGTTCCTCTACTGCACTTTTCCCAAAACAATCCAGAATTGGCACAAATATATCGCTATTTTGGCTTTTTTATTATTAGTACAATCTTTTTGGCTTTTATGTATTTTGTAGCTTTTAAAGATGCCAACAAAAATGCTTTTTCTGAGTTTATACGATTTCTTGTTTTTTTTCCAGCTTTCTTATCTACCATGATGGGACTTACTACTTATAACGCCATAGGTGTATTAGAAGGGTATTTAGGAAAGAAATCGCCATTTGTTCGAACTCCTAAATTAAATGTAAAAGAACCTAGCGATAATTGGACGGTAAAAAAATATGCTAAAATAGCCTTGTCACCAATTTTAATCATCGATTTTCTTGTCATTATTTATGCTGCTTATGGTGTTTATTTAGCATATTCTATCGAGAATTATAGCATGGTTTTATTCTTACTAATGGTTGTTTTGGGGTTTTCTTATACGTTAATCCTTTCGATTTATGAAGGTGTAAAAACAGCACAAATAGTTGAGGATAATGCGGTTTGAAGCTAATTATAAAATTGTAGTTTTTTGGTTAGCTACTTATGCTATTGTTTTATTTGGATTGGGATATTTTGTTTTTAGAACCGATGAAATAGCACTGCTTTCTGCATTCTTTATTTCTTTTTTACTTTATTTTGGTTTTTATTTTTATCAAAAAAAGAAAATATTACCACTAAAAGAACTTCGCTTATTATTATATTTCTCTATTTTTTTAAGAATAGGGTTACTGTTTACAACTCCAAATTTATCCGACGATTACTTTCGATTTGTATGGGATGGCAATAAAATTATTCATGCTCAAAATCCTTTTGCAACCAAACCCAATCAAGAAAACTTTTTGGACACAGCACAAGGTGTTTTTTTGAAAGAGCAGGTTTATTTAGGTAAGGGGTCTAAATTTAAACAAGGAATGAATTCGAAGCAATATTATTCGGTTTATCCTCCATTTAATCAATTTATATTTGGTGCTTCTGCCTATTTTGCTGGTAATAATGTATATCTAAATATTATTTTTTTACGCCTCTTTGTTTTGTTATTTGATATTGGTTTAATTTATACAAGTCTAAAGTTATTAAAACTATTTGAGTTGCCTTTGCAAAATGTATTGCTATATGCTCTCAACCCTTTAGTTTTAATAGAACTAACCCAAAACATTCATTTTGAAGGTGTTACCGTATTTTTTGTTTTATTAGCTATTTATTTTCTAAAGAAAAATAAGTTTTTGTTAGCAGGGCTCGTTTATGCTTTGGCAATTTTAACCAAATTGGTGCCTTTGCTTCTTTTACCTCTTTTTATTTTTAAAATAAAATGGAAAAATCTATTGTTTTTTTATGCTACAATAGGCTTTTGTGTTACTATTGCTTTTATTCCGTTTTCAACGGTTAATTTAATAGAAACTTTTGGGAGTAGTATTCAACTTTATTTTAAATCATTTGAGTTTAATGCTTCACTTTATTATTTATTTCGCGAAATAGGGTTTTATACAACAGGATACAATACAATACAAACCATTGGAAAAATTTCGCCTTTGGTTGTTTTAACGGGAGTTTTGTTTTTTACTTATCAAACAAAAAACCAAAAAGATTTAAAAGAATTGTTTTACCCCTTTGTTTGGAGTCTTACGCTGTATTATGCCTTGGCTTCTATTGTGCATCCTTGGTATGTTGTTTATTTATTGGCTTTTTCTATATTTACAACTTTAAGGTACCCAATGGTATGGTCTGCATTGGTTGTGTTAAGCTATTTTTCGTATCGAGATGCAGGAATAGTAAACGAAAACGCCTTACTTTTGTGGATAGAATATGGGGTTGTTTTTGTTGTGTTTTTATTAGATATAAAGAAAAAAAAGAGAAATATAATTGAAAAGAAAAACGAATTTATTTAACCATTACAAAAAAGAAAAAACGGTAAATTGATTATCGGACAACAAATACAAAAAGCCATTTTTAATTTTTAACTTATCTCCTTTTTTAGTGCTAAATTTTATTGTTTCGCTTTCGAAAGTAACGGTGTTGTAAGCTATAATTTGTTGAGGTGTATAAGCATAAATAATTTCATTGTTTATCGATAGTTCGCCTTGGTGTGGAAAATGTATTTTGGTATAAAAAGCACCATAAATATCAAAAACATAAATAACATTATTAGTTATTAAATACACTTTTTTATTTTTTTCTATCATCTGTGTAACTTCTAAGCTATCTATATTTAATAATTGCAAAAGATTTCCAGATTCGTAATATCGTTCTAGGGAGGTATTTATTTTTATCAATTGGAATAGCTCTATATCATAAAACCATATTCCGTTGTCGATAGAGCTGTAAGCAAAAGCCGAAGTGTTGTATAAATTGGCTTGTGTTAAATCAAGAACTTTATTTTGTTCTGGAGATAGAGTATTGTCTAGTATTTCTATTGCATTTTGATTTTTATACCATACATGTATTTTAAATGGGTTGGTAACATCTATTTGATGAATTTCGCCATTTTTGTTATTGCTATAAGTTGCAAATAATTGATAGTTAGAATTGTACTTTTCTAATTTATTTTTATTGTACAAATACACATTTTCTAAATTGTCAATAGCAAATCCTTTTGCATCTGTTTTCCAACTTTTAATGGTATCTATTTTAACCTGTCCAAAGGCAAAAGACCAACTAAGCGGTAATAGAAAAAATAAAAGTTTCATGTTTTAAAGGTTGAAAAAAAGTTAAATTTAGGCAAATTTTATACCGAATGTAAATTTAACTCCAATAATTCTTCAAGTAAAATGCGATTGTTGGATAGTTTGGGTATTTTGTGTTGTCCCCCTAATTTGTTTTTAGCTTTTAGCCATTTATAAAAAGTGCCTTGTTGTGCTATATTTATTTTTGGTTTGGCTATCGACAAATCGCCCGTACGTTTTGCTTCGTAGTCGCTATTTAGTGTTTTTAAGGCTTCGTCTAGTTCTTGGGCAAATAGCTGTATGCTTTTGGGCAACTGGTTAAACTCGATTAGCCACTCGTGTCCTCCTGTTTGTTCATTGGTCATAAAAATAGGAGCAACCGTATATTCCTGAACCGAGGCATTTGTTTTTTGACAAGCAATTTCAATGGCCTTATCGGTATTGTCTGCTATAACTTCTTCGCCAAAAGTATTTAAAAAATGAGAAGTACGCCCCGTTACTTTTATTCGATGTGGTTGAATAGAGGTAAATTGAATCGTGTCGCCTATTACATATCGCCAAAGCCCAACATTTGTGGTAACAACCATTGCATAGTTAACACCAACTTCTACCGATTCGAGGGCTATTGTTTTAGGGTTCTTTTTATTTAGCTCTTCTAGCGGTATAAATTCGTAAAAAATACCATAATCTAACATCAGAAGCATATCGTCGGCTTTTACTCGGTCTTGTATTGCAAAAAAACCTTCGCTAGCGTTGTAAGTTTGTACATAATTCATATTATCACTTTGAATTAACGCCTCAAACTGTGCTTTGTAGGGTTGAAAATTTACTCCTCCGTGCATATATAACTCTAAATTGGGCCAAACCTCCATTATGTTTTTCTTGCCAGTATATTCTAGCACTTTTTTTAAGAAAACAAGTGTCCAAGAGGGAACTCCAGCCAAAATCATTACATCTTCTTTTATGGTAGATTCTACCATTTTAGGAAGTTTCTCTTCCCAATCCTCCATCAGTGTTATTTCTCGTTTTGGGGTTCTTCGCCACTCGCACCACCAAGGCAAATTTTTGACTATAATAGCCGATAAATCGCCAAAATAAGAATTGGAGTTAAAATAATTGATTTGAGAACTACCTCCTAATATTAAATGTTTGCCATTAAACAACCTTGTTTCGGGATGGTGGTGGTAGTACATTCCTAACAGGTCTTTTCCTCCCTTGTAGTGACAGTCTTCCACAGCTTCTTTGGTTACGGGTATAAATTTGCTTTTACCAGTAGTAGTTCCCGATGATTTAGCAAACCATTTTATTTCGTCGGGCCACAAAATATTCTGTTTTCCTGCAATGGTTTGGTCTATAAAAGGTTTTAGAGAGGTATAATCTTGTAGTGGTACTTGTTTTTTAAAGGTAGAATAATCTACAATTTTGCTAAAGTCATGTTCTATGCCAAAAGAGGTGTTTTTAGCTTTTTCAACAAGTTTTTTTAATTGCTTGTTTTGTGTTTCTATTGGCTCTTTTTTGAATTGTTCAATTTCGTGGAGTCTTTTTTTTATAAACCACGAAAACACAGAATTGAAAGATTTTTCAATTCGTTTATACATATAAATCAGTATTATATTATCCTAAGAATGTAATCCAAAGTATAACTGCAATTACAGTTCCTACATAAATATATCCGATTCCTTCTGTTCCTCCGTGAAAATTTTTATCTGCCATTTCAATATTTTTTTACAAAAGTAATAAAATTATATAAATACTAAGAGAGAGTTCTCTTTTTTTTTCAATTTATCAAACTCTTATTCCAGCTATACATACATCATCTACTTGTTCATGTTCTCCTTTCCATTTTTCGAAATAAGAAGCTAATGATTCTTTTTGTTCGTCCATTTCTTTTGTTTGAATATCGACTAAGAAATCACGAAGATTTTTTATTTTAAGCTTTTTGTTTCTTTCTCCTCCAAATTGGTCTGCAAAACCATCGGTAAACAAATATATTGTATCTCCTTTTATTATTTTAATGTTATGTTGTCTAAAAGGAAAACTTTTTGAAAAATTTCCTACAGGTTGTTTATCTCCTTTTATTTCTAGCACAGAATAGTTTTTGTATTGGTGCAATTTTGTATTCTCTCCTTGTTCATTAAAAGGGGTAGTGTTTTTTCGTATGATTAAAAGCGAATTTTGAGCTCCAGCAAAAGAAAGTATATTTTTTTCTTTATTTATAGCAATAAGCGTAATATCCATTCCGTCGTTGATGTTTTCTCCCGATTTTTCAAATTCTTTAATTACTATTTCCTTTGTTTTATCTAGTATTTTGCTAGGATGTTTTATGCCATACTCTCTAACGCTTCTGTTTAAACCATTGTTGCAAATAATGCTTACCATAGCCCCCGGAACTCCATGTCCTGTACAGTCGGCTACAGCAAAAAGCACAAAATTATCCATTGTTTCTAACCAATAAAAATCCCCCGAAATGATGTCTTTAGGCTGGTATAAAATAAAAGAGTTGGGCAGATGCGTTTTTATGTCTATTGTTGGGGGAAGTATCGCATTTTGAATTCGTTTGGTATAAATAATAGAATCTGTTATTTCTTTACTTTTTTCTTGAATTTCTTTTTTAGAATACTCAATAATTTTCTTTTGTTTTCTTGTTGTTTTTAATTGCTTAAAAATAGTAAGGGCTACAATTCCCAAAATTAAACTACCTGCCACAGCTGTTTTGGTATATATTTCTTGTTTCTCCTTTTCTTTTTCTTTAATAGCTATATCTTTTTTATGTTTTAATTCATTTATTTCCTTTTCTTTTTCAAATGCTATTCGGGCTTCTGTTTTGGCTAGTTTTTTTAATGCTTGATTATCTGTGTTTTTTACGATTAGAGTGTGGTATATTCTAAAGTATTTCAGTGCAGATTTGTAATCTTTTTTTGAAATATAAATCTTAGACAATAAGATAGATGAACCACTATACACTTTATTATAACTAACTTCTTTTGAATAAGTATATGCTTTGGTTGCATAAAATAAAGCGGAGTCCATTTTTTTCTGGACAAAATGAATGTCAGCCAAAAAAAAAGCTGATTCACTCAACCCCCTTTTGTTCTTTAGTTCTAAATCTAAAGCTCTACCCTTTTTTATATAAACTAAAGCCTCGGCTGTGTCTTTTTGTAATAAGCATTCCGCTATATCGTTGTAATTAGAGGAAACCCTATATTTATCGTTTATATCTAAAGCTAATTCTGTACTCTGTTTATAGAAAAAAATAGCTTTATCATAATTCTTTTTATTTTCCTCTATTGTTGCAATGTCGGATAAGATGAGAGCTTCTTGCATTTTGTTATCCTCTTTTCGGTGTATGCTCAACGCTTCTTTTAGCAATTTTTCGGCTTCATCAGGTTGACCTAAATTATTATAAACCATTGCAATATTTGCTAGTATTTGTGCAGTATGAGGGTCTTTTTCTTTTTTTGCAATTAAATAGCTTTCTTCATATTTTTCTAGAGCTTTAGTAATGTTATTTATTTTGTAATATGCTCCTGCTAAGTTGTTTAGCTGTGTAGGGAGTTCTGTTAAATCTCCTGATTTTTTTACATAAACAATAGCTTCTTCGTATTTAGCTATGGCTTCTGTTATTTTCCCTTCTTTAGAAAGCGCGTAAGCCGTGTTGTTTAAATCTGTTGATTTTGATTTGTATAAAAATGTTGAATTAGGATTCTTTTTTAAACTTGCATCGGTAATGCTGTTAGCTATTTTTTGATATTTAACCCAACATTTGTCGTTGGTATTTTCTACTATATTGTTTATTGCTACCCATTTCAAGCTATCCGAATTGGTGTTATGATAAATGGATAATAAACTATCGATAATGATAATATTTTTGGGTGGCAAAGTACTTAAATCTAAACTATCGATTAAATAAAAATCTTTGGGAGCATATTTTGTTTGCCCAAAAGAATTAGAGATAAACAAAAAAAATAAAAAGGAGTTGAGTTAAATATTTCATTAATGTAATAGGTTTAAATAAATAAGTGTAGTGAATACAACTTTACCTGTGGGGGGCTTCTGTGTTACGCCATTTTCTCAATATTGGGATAGTTTTATTGATGAATGCGTGGGGGGGGGTAACATAAAAAATAATAAGAATATTTTCATAATAATTTTATTAAATTTCTAAAAGCAACAAGTAAAATTAGAATCCCTAACAAAATTCCTCCCCCTTGTATTAGCCCATTTTCACAAAATAGAGTTCTAATAGCATCTAGAAGAGTTTCAGCAAACATCCATGAAGAAGATGCTGATTTCCCTATAGTATCACAACTAGGAAAAAATGCATAATATAATATTAAACCTCCAAGAAAAAAAGGAGAAACAATATTCAAGATTCTTTCTCTCATATCTATTGTATGTTATCTTGTTGCTGAACTTCATCTTTAGACATTTCTGTTGTTTCTACTGCAAAACCATAAACCTACAAGGTAAATTTAAGAAAAATTTCTCAAAAAGGATGAAAAAAAATCGATATTATTCTTTAAATCTTCGAGGGTTTGCTCTAAATGAATAGGAGAAACGACCAAAAGTGTAGTGAATACAACTTTACCTGTGTGGGGGGAATTGAGAAGGTTTTTATTGTGGAATGCGTGGAGTAGAACATTACCAACATTACCGAATGTGCTAGTGAGGGGGCTTGGAAAGTCTGAATTTCCCTATTAATCTTTTTCTTAACTCCAATGAATCGTGTATTTTTTCCCATCCAGTTACTATGTAAAAGGTTAGCTCATTATAGTTATAAGGGTCAAATATATATATCGAATTATCATTTAATTTACCAAACCCTTCAGATAGTTTTAAACTTTTAGCTTGTATTGACCAGTCTCGTGAAAAATACTGTAATGAGGTTTTATTTGTATCAATATTCAATATCAATTGCTCACCATATCTTTTCTTTGATTTTTGATAATTAAATTCATATTGCCATTTGTGTTCTACCCAACCTCTTTTAATTGATAACTGAAAAGTATCATTTATACCTATAAGAGTGTCTCTTAAAAATTCATTAATAAACACTTTTCTATTTTTTGAATCTTCAACAGATTGACTTATCCCCGTTTTCCCTTCATAAGTATTACATCCAAATAAAATAAAAATAATATAACTTATTTTACTCATTCTTTTCTTTATGATTTTTTTTAAATTTTTTCTTTGTCTCATCAGTAACATCTGTTGAAAGAACTGTACCTTATATTAGTAACTAAAGTTTCGGAGTTTATAAACAAGTGATTATCAGTAAATTAATTTTGAAAAAAAAGTTGCAAAATCAGTTATAAATACTTATCTTTCAGATACTTACAAACAAAAAAAACAAGTAACTGATAATGCAACGTAACAAAGGTATAAAAAACATTTCGGAAATTCAGGATTATTGCAAAGATTCTGCAAAATTAATCTCAATATTTACAGGGCTATTGAAATCTTTTAATTTGAACTACATAAATACCATTTTAGCAAAGTCTAAAAAGAGAGGTGTAGCAACAAAACAAATATTTCAAATCTTATTTATCCTACCTTTTCTAGAATTAAAAAATATTCAGCAACTTAGGTTTTCAGGTTATTTTAATGAAGTTCATTTTGGAAAAGATGTTTTTTATGAATTCATGAAGAACCCTCTAATTAATTGGAGAAGTATTGTTCGTTTATTTTACAGGCAAGCAGAAAAAATAATAAAACAAGAGTCCGACCCTAAAGATAATAAACAACCCTCGTTTTTTATTGTTGACGATAGTTTGATTCCTAAAACAGGAAAACGAACAGAATTTATAGGCAAGGTACATAACCATAACTCACATAGTTATGAGCTAGGAATGAAAATGCTTACTTTAGGTATTTCGGATGGAAAAACATTTTTACCTATAGATTTTTCTATCCATAATGAACAAGGAAAATTAAAGAATAGAGGTTTAAAAGCTAAAGATTTAAAAAGTCAATTTACCAAACATCGAGAAGAAAATACACCTAGCTATCAGAGAATGTTAGAGGTGTCAGAAGATAAAATATCAACTAGCATTTCAATGATTAAAAGAGCTGTAAAAAAAGGTATAAAAGCCAAATATGTTTTAGCTGATTCATGGTTTGTTTCTGAAAAATTTTTGCTACAAATGAAGCAAACACAATCCGATTTATTTGTGATTGGATTAATGAAAACAAACCGTATTGTTCAGATACAAGGAAAATCGCATAAGGCAAATAAAATTCCAGAATTAAAAAGAAAAGAGATTAAACACAGTAGAAAACTTAAATGTCATTATATATCACTTAAAATAAAATACAGAGGTATCGAACTCAAAGCTTATTGGGTGAGAATGAAGGGACAACAAACTTGGAAAATGCTAATATCTGCTGATTTAAAATTGTCATTTATTAAGGCTATGGAATATTATCAAATACGCTGGAGTATTGAAGTCTTTTTTAAAGATTGTAAACAAAACTTAAGACTAAACGCTTGTCAATCTGTTGATTTTGATTCACATATAGCACATATTTCTATTGTTTTTATGAATTATACCTTACTAGCTCTTAAACGGAGAATTGAAGATTATGAAACTTTAGGAGCTTTATTTAGGCATCTTAAAGAATTGTTATTGAAAGAAACTCTAATAGAAAAAATATGGAAATTATTCATTGATATATTTAATAGCCTTTTTTCTGAACTTGGTATCGATTGGGAAATATTAATTGAAAAAATTATTTGCCATCAACAAGACTTTCAGAATCAAATTATAAATGCCTTTCAATGCTTATTCTCTTGCCAAATCTACCAAGAAGAATAACTATCTTTGATTTTACTCCGAAACTTTAGTTATTTTATTGTTTTTTTCTAACTCAAGGTCTATTTCTTCCATTTTATTGTAAAAATCTTCGCCCCATTTTCTAATAATGGGTTCTTTTAAAAATTTGTAGGTTTTTACATCTAACGATTTTCCAAGTTTGCAAGCATCGTCACATATATTCCAATAACTGTAGTTTACAGCCATGTAATTTCTAAGTTTAGCAACCCTAATTGGGAATAAATGACAAGAAATAGGTTTCTTAAAATCAATATCGTCATTGTTGTATGCTTCTTCTATAGCACATTTGGCAATATTATTCCTATCAAAAAAAACAAAAGCACATTCGGCATCGTTAACCAATGTTGTAACAGGTTCGTTATCTTGATCCATATAAAAAACACCGGTATTATCAATTGCTCTTATGCCTTCTTCACGCATATATGGCTTAATTTTCTCCAAGTATTCTTCTATAATATTAACCTCCTCTTCTTCTAGCGGAGCTCCATTATCGCCCTCTACACAACAAGCTCCTTTACAAGCGTTTAAGTCGCATACAAACCTTTTCTCAAAAACATCCAAAGAAATTAATTTATCCTCTATTTCTACCATTTAATTTTTATTAAATAACTTTCGTTTATACCTTCGCGAAATTACTTGCTTTTTGTAGATTTACAAACTATGTCTGATAAAATTAACGAAGATATAAAATATAAAGTGCTTTTTAAACCTAACAGGGAGATAGAAGAATTGGTTCAAAATACAGTTTTTGGAACAAGCGGTATAAGAATGCAACACAAAAATGCTATAAAAAAGATAAAGGAATTACATTCTCCCGAATTTCATACCCTGTGGGAAAATGATAGACTAATAGCTCTTTCTACTTATTGTAAAAGAAAGTTTAAAGTCAAAGATATAGAGCAAACAGGATATTACATCCGCTACTTTTCGGTGCACCCTCATTATCAAAACAGAGGTATAGGTCAGTTGTTGACACGTAAAATAGAAAACTATTACAAAAAAGAACTAACGAGAAGCACCATATTTTATGCACACATCGAAGAAAAGAATTTAAAATCGTTAGGCGTTTCCAAGCATTTTAATCAAAAAGTAATAGGTACAATAAAACCTTTGTTCTTTAGTCGTTTTTTTACAAAAAAAAATAAAAATTGCTGGGTAGTAAAAGAAGAAGAATTGGAAGAAGCAAAAACTATATTGCAAAATCATTATACCCAAACATACGCTACATGGCTCTATCGCATAGGTTATGAAAATGGCTGTATGGTTTACAAAGCACAAGGAAAAATAGTAGCAATACTGCAAGCAAATAAAATAGAGTGGAAAATTAATTCATTCCCTGGTTTGGTCGGTTGGTTGTCGCTTCATATCTTGCCTTACATACCTATTTTGGGGCGAGTAGGCGGAATTAAGCATTTTGACTTTGTAGGGTTCGAAGGTTTGTATTGTAAAAAAGGTTTTGAAAAAGAATTAATCCAACTAATGGAATACGCTTTATACCAAAAAAAAGTAAATAGAGGATTAGTATATTTAGACACAAAAGATACTTTATACCAACGTTTAAAAAAACAAAATTTAGGTATTTTTAATCGGTTAAACAATCCGCCAACCATAAGTGTTTTACGAAACACATACAAAACCAGCGAAAGGGAAGAAAACATAGCATTCGAGTTGCCAATATATACTTCTTCTTACGACGTTAGCTAGTTTCCCGCATTATTCTCCGATTTAGAACTTATCCCACCAGCTAATTAACAAGTTCTTCTATTTCTAAAAGCAAAAGCGTTCTGAATCAATCTCCCTTTGCCAACTCATATTGAATTTGGCGTTTGTTACATAGACAGATCTAATATTAAATACTTTTTATTTTATCCATAAATAGTTTTAATTCTTCTTTAGCTTTTGGGGCTAACATAAACAAACCTATCATATTTGGGACAAGCATAGCAAAAATCATTGCGTCAGAAAAACTAATAACAGAGTTTAATTTTGAAGCAGCTCCTACAATTACAAATAAACAAAAAAGCCCTTTGTATATGTATTCAACTTTTTTGCTTCTTCCAAACAAATAAGACCAAGCTTGATATCCATAGTAAGACCACGAAATCATAGATGAAAAAGCAAACAACACCACCGCCAATGTTAGCACATATGGAAACCACGAAAAAGTATTAGCAAATGCTCGTGAGGTTACCTCTACACCTTGTTTTACTTCTTGCCCATAAATCATAATTTCCCCATCACCATTCGAAATAACCAAAACCAAGGCAGTCATTGTACAAACTACCACGGTATCTATAAATGGCTCTAGTAAGGCAACTAACCCTTCGCTTGCAGCATATTTTGTTTTTACAGCCGAGTGAGCAATAGAAGCTGAACCAATACCTGCTTCGTTCGAAAAAGCAGCTCGTTTAAAACCTTGTATTAATACGCCAATAGCTCCTCCTGCTATACCCAATCCTGTAAATGCTCCCGAAAATATTTCGCCAAAGGCTCTTGGTATTTGCCCAGCATTAAGAATCAATATAGCAACAGCAGCAAATACATAAATACCAACCATAAAAGGCACAATCTTATCGGTTACTTTTGCTATTTTTTGAATACCTCCAATAATTACAATTCCTACTAAAATTGCCATAACAACTCCAAACATCCAACCATTACCATGCAAAAAACTAGCTTCACCTCCTGTAATTGATTCTACCATAGAAAAAGCCTGATTAGCTTGAAACATATTACCTCCTCCAAAAGAACCTCCTATACACATCACGGCAAACAAAGCTGCTAGTATTTTTCCTATTCC
>Ga0256843_1002115_pt1 | contig 14804 bp, 11 predicted proteins | sample AlvinellametaG_FD_191572 | JGI IMG/M metagenome (GOLD analysis project Ga0256843, IMG submission 191572) | Pompeii worm associated microbial communities from hydrothermal vent at the East Pacific Rise, Pacific Ocean - Alvinella | ecosystem: Host-associated > Annelida > Integument > Unclassified ... | reverse complement strand
AAATAGCCTAGTTGGTATCTCTTTAATGCAACAATATTATGATAGAAATCATCATATGACAAATGAGTCATTAACACAGTTAAGACTCTCATATATCTACTCTACAGAGAGTTTTGTCTCCAAAACTTTTGCTTCGAGACAAGAGTTTGTTCCTGAACCTTATATGACAGCAACAGAGTATATTGGCAATCCTAACTTAGAGCCTGAGATATATTATGGACTTACACAGGAGTTCTCTTATAAATATAAAAATACATTATCAAAATTTTTGATTGGTTATAACAAAACTGAGAAATATCTCATGCCTAATTCACAAATTAATAAAATTGATAATGCACAGAGAGATTTAAATCTTTTAAACAGTACGATAGAGCTCACATATTTTTTTAGAAAAAAAGATAAGCTACAGTTAGAAGTGGATTATACACGTTTAGATCTTCCTGACACAGAAGATCATATAGTTAATCACTTTAATTATTTAGTTCGTATGTTAAACAGTGTAGGGAAGTTTGATATTTTTAATGAACTTGTAATTAATAGTGGGTTTGAAGATCTAACAACCGGTTATGATTACTCTGCTGGTATAAAATATAGAGCAACAAAAGATTTCCATATTGGACTCAAAGGGGAAAATATTTTCAATAAAGGTTTAACTCGAAAATATTACTACAATCTCTTTCCAACAATCAAGCAATTTGAAGTTCCTGTAATAGAGCAAAAGTTTATGCTAAGTATGGAGTATCTGTTTTGAGAAGATTTATTGTCATTTTAATACTTCTTGGTAGCATTGTCCTGGCAAATGATATAGAACTAAAGTCAGTTATTTTCAATAAAATCATCATTGCTGTAACTGCAAAAGAGAGACCATTAGTATATATTTATAAGAAGAATGAAGCTTTAGAAAAATATCCAGGGGCACTTGAAATTGTATCAAAGTGTAGAGATGCAGATGTTGTTGTTCTCTCCACACTTGAAGATCTTCCTGAAGCTTGTAAAGAGAAGATTTTTTTTGGAACACGCTATAAACATCTTCGTGATAGAAGAGTTATTGGTTCCTTTTTTTGGCAAAAAGGGCGACCAAATATCCTTTTTTATAAAGATAGACTGGATAAAAAAGATATCAAACTTGATAAAACTTTTGATAAATACATTGAAGAGTAATGAGGTAGGTATATGAAATTTAGTAGAAGCTTCGTTATTTTAGCTGTTATCATCCCTCTAGTAACTATAGCGTCGATGGTAATCTATTTTGAATTTATAGAGGCAAAAGATAGTGTTTTTCGTGTTATAAAAGAGCATTTAATCAAACAAAAAATATATACATTACAGAAATATTCTCAATATATAGCATCAACTTATGATAAGAATTTTGTACAGATGATTTTAAAAAACCCTGATGTGGTATCTAAATTTGAACAAGAGATGGCTCTCTTACAAGGAAAAGATGTTCAATATCTTTATATGCTTTATAAAGATAAAGATAAAAAGTATCGATATCTTTTTGATGCTACAACAGATCCGGATGAAAAAGCATATATAAATCAAAAGTTTGATGTAGAGTCAGAGATTTGGGATAAAGCATACCAAACAAAAAGATATCAAATAACTCGACAAAACTCATTGGATACTTTATGGGTAACTATAGCATATCCTATCGTTATAGATAATGAAGTTATAGCTGTAATGGGTGCTGATTTTACTTATGATGTTTATAGTCGTATTGTTGATATTTTAACTCCAATAGAAAATATCTTCTTATATATCTCATTTTTTATGGTTATTATGCTCTTTTTAGCATATATCTTAGTCTATATGTATTATAAGATACGTAAAAAAGCTTTTATAGATCCACTCACTAAAGTTTATAACAGACAATATCTGAGCGAGTTTTTAGAGAGAACATCTTTACAAAATTACTATTTGATGATGATTGATCTCGATAACTTTAAACGTGTAAATGATAATTATGGACATGATGCTGGGGATGAGGTCCTAATAGCCGTTGCAAAAATAATAAAGTCTAATATTCGTAATGAAGATATACTGATTCGTTTTGGTGGAGAGGAGTTTATCTTACTTGTAGATAAAAAGGATAGAGAGGATTCTATAACTGTCGCAGAGCGCATACGTAAAGCTGTTATGGATTTGGAAATATACAGTAATGCAAACAGAATAAAAATGACACTTTCCATAGGTGTAAATCCTGCTCCATATAATGCAAAAGATATTGAAGAGGCTATTAAAATAGCAGATGAACAGCTCTATATTGCTAAGGCATCTGGTCGTAATAGAGTAGAAATTTATGATGAAAAACGAAAATATGAGAGTGAAGCAAGTAGTAGAATCAGTGACATTCGTCTAGCTATTGATAATGATAGAATAAAGTGTGCTTTTCAACCTATATATCATGCATCGACAGAGAAGATTACAAAGTATGAAATGTTATTGCGAATGATGGATAAAGATGGAAAAGTTATTCCTCCAAATAGCTTTTTACCCTCAATTCGTCATACACAGGTTTATATCTTACTTACTGCAATCGTTTTAAATAAGGCTATTGATACACTTCGTAAAAAAGAGGGTGTACATCTTTCTATAAATCTAGATATTCAAGATATTTTAAATGATGATATTTTAAGGCTTTTAGAAAAAACATTTTATGGGCAAAAAGCACTAGCAGAACGAATTACAGTTGAGATACTGGAACATGAAGAGATTACTGATTTTGAGACTATTGCAAAAAGTATATCTAAGTTGAAAGATTTAGGCTTTTTTATAGCACTTGATGATTTTGGAAGTGGTTATGCCAACTTTAGATATATGATTAATCTTGATATAGATATCTTAAAAATTGATGGTAGTATAGTTAAAAATGTAGATACAGATAGAGTGGCTTATAACATTATAAAAGCAATTGTCGAGTTTGGAAAAAGTATGAATATGAAGATCATTGCTGAGCAAGTTGAGACAAAAACAGAGTGTGAGACGATAAAAAGTTTAGGAGTTGACTGTCTTCAGGGCTACTATTTAGGTCGCCCTGAGTTTGAGATGTAGATTATTTTTTAAGAATTACTGTTGTTGAAGTATTAAAATCAAAATATTTTTGTGCAGCTTTTTGGACTTTTTTGGCTGTGATCTTATTGACTCTCTCTTCATACTTCTGAAGTGGTTTCATATCGCCTCGAACTAAATAGCTTCCATAGAGATTTGCTACTGAGCTTGAACTCTCTAGAGAGTGGATAAAGTCAGATTTTGTGTTGATTTTTACTTTTTGAAGTTCTGCTTTTGTTACAGGTTCATTTTTCATCTTTTCTATCTGTTTAATAATCTCTTTTTCGACTGTTTCTGCTTTTACACCAGGATTACATGTTGCCATAAAGATAAAGAGTCCTGGATCTGTATTTTCCATATTATAGGCATAAACAGAGTTTACAAGACGTTTTTTATCTACTAGTTCTTTATAAAGTCGTGAACTTTTTCCTGAGTAGAGAATCTCTGAAATGACACTAAGTGTTACTTGGTCTTTATCTTGAAAGTTTGGAATATGAAAAGTGATAGCAATCATTTCAACTTCACTCTCTTTATGGATAAGAACTCTCTTTGGACCATCTTGTTTTGGCTCAACAAATTTTACTGCAGGAATATCTTCAGAGTTTTTAATGCTTCCAAATGCTTTTTCAGCTTCACGAAATACCTCTTGAGGTTCAATATCACCAGTTACCATTAAGATGGCATTTTGTGGTTGATAGTAGGTTTTATGAAAACTTCTAATGTCCTCAATGGTCCATGTTTTGATATCGTTTATAAAACCAATCGGTGTCCAGTGGTATGGATGGTATACATAGGCATTGTTAAAGAGTCTAAAGTAGAGATATCCAAGAGGATTGTTATCTGTTCTCCAACGTCTCTCTTCCATAACAACATTACGTTCTGGTTGAAACTCTTCATCTTTAAGGTTAAGGTTCTGCATAAGTTCTGCAAAAAGGTCAACTGACTTTTTAAAGTTTTGGCTTGATGACTTGATAAAGTAGTGTGTGTAGTCAAAACTTGTTGATGCATTATTGACACCACCGACACTTTTTACCTCTTTGTCAAATTCACCCGCTTTAAGGTTTTTGGTACTTTTAAAGTTCATATGCTCAAGCATATGGGCAATTCCAGTTTTTCCCATAATTTCATTACGACTTCCGACTTTGTAAAAAATATCTGTAGAGACGACATCTGTTTCGTTATGTAGGGGAATGACTACAATTTGTAGCCCATTTTTTAGTGTTTTTGTCTCAAACTTTGGTAATGGTGAAGGCATTTGTTGTATCTCACTCTTTTGTATTTGATTTTTATTTGTTTCGTTATAGTTTATAAAAGGTGCTGCGAACATTAAAGACGAGCTCAACAGCAGTGTTGTTAGAGTTTTCATTATTTTCTATCTGCTCCGATTGCTTCGGTAATGTTACTATACCCATCTGCTTTTAGCAGTTCTATAAGCTCTTTGTTTATATTCATAATCATATCTGGACCATGAAAAACAATACCACTGAGTATCTGAACAAGGGATGCTCCTGCTTTTATACGTTTGTAGGCCTCTTGTGCAGAATCAATTCCACCAACTGAAATAAGTGTAGTTTTCCCATAAAGCTCTTTTGCTATAGCTTCAAAGATCTTAAAGCTTTTATCTTTTAAAACGGCTCCACTAATACCACCGATATCTTTAGGGTGTTTGACTAAAGAGTAATCAATCGTCGTGTTTGTTGCGATGATACCATCAGCTCCTTTTTCAACTGCAAGAGTTGTAAGCGAAACTGCATCTTCTAGTGTCATATCTGGTGCTATTTTTAAAAGAATTGGCATATCTGTTAATGCTTTTGCTTCAGCAAAAAGCTTTGTGATAAACTCTTCATTTTGTAGGTCACGTAAGCCCGGTGTATTTGGTGATGAGATATTGATAACAAAATAATCTCCCAAACCATCAAAGGCTTTAATCAGGTGTGTATAGTCATTAATCGCTTCTGTTTCAGGAGTAATTTTGTTTTTACCGATATTTATGCCGATAGGTGTTGTAAAAGGGTAGCGTTTTTGAAGACGTTTTACTACTTTATAAGCACCATCATTATTAAATCCCATAGCATTTTGGATGCTCTCCTCTTCAATGTGGCGAAACATTCTAGGTTTTGGATTTCCGGCTTGCGGTTTTGGAGTAACAGTACCTATCTCAGTAAATCCAAATCCTAGGATTTGAATACCACGAATCATTGTTGCATTTTTATCAAATCCGGCTCCAAGGCCTACTGGATTATAAAATTTTCTTCCAAATAGTTCTTGCGTGAGGATATCATCTGTTATGAAATGTGACTCTAAAAAAGGGTTAAAAGGAATTTGACATATGTTTGGTAATCTTAAAACTGTTTCAGCTACATGGTGCGCAGTTTCAGGTTGGAGTTTAAATAAAAGAGGTTTTATAGATTCATATTTTATCATTAGCTAATCACTTTAAGAAATTTAAAGCGATTATACTTAAAATTTAGTAATAAAAAGATTATGAACAGTGGTGCTTGCTAAAAAGTATTTCAAACTCTTCTATAGGAAGAGGTTTAGAACAGTAATAACCTTGATATTGGGCGCATTTTATTTTTTTCAGATAGTTTAACTGCTCTTGATTCTCAACTCCTTCTGCAATAACTTCTAAGCCTAGTTCATCTGCGATAGTTACTATCATATTGATAAAAGATTGGTCTTTTTCATTTTCTAAATCATCAATGAAACTTTTATCAATTTTAAGTGTATCAAAAGGGATATTTTTTAGATAAGAGAGCGATGAATATCCTGTCCCAAAATCATCTAAAGAGAGTGATAGACCAAGATCCTTAAAACTCTTTATAATTTTTAGTTTTTTATCAAAGTCATTCATTAAAACAGATTCGGTAAGTTCAATATCAAGTTTTGCAGGGTCTATATCTTTGATAGCCTCTTTAAACTTTTCTAGAAGTGATTTGTCATTAAACTGGATACCAGAAACATTAATAGAGAGTGTGATATCTTTAAATTCAGTTGTTTCCCATTTTTTGATCTGTTGAACAGCTTCTTTTAGGATCCATTCTCCAAGTGAAATAATAAAGTTGTTCTCTTCTGCAATATAAATGAATTTATCAGGAGGAATAAGGCCATATTTTGGATCAATAAGACGAATAAGTGCCTCACATCCTACAATCTGATTTGTTTGAATATCTACTTTTGGTTGATAGTAGAGTTTGAAATTGTTATTTTCAAGTGCAGTATGCATCAGACGTTGGATTTTGATTTTTTCTTGGACTTCGATATTAAGATGTTCTGTGAAAAAATGAAAGTTATTTTTACCTAGGGCTTTGGCTTTATACATAGCAATATCAGCATTTTTTAAAAGGTCACTTACTGTTGTTCCATCTTTTGGATAGATAGCAATACCTATACTACATGTTATATGGTACTTATAGTTTTCAAACTCCATAGGTTCTTGTAAAGCAATTTGGATACGTTTGATAACTTCCAAAATGGCTTTATTATCTTCAATTTCTGGTAAAACAACTACAAACTCATCTCCACCAAGTCTTGAAACAATGTCATTTTCACGGACTGATGATATTAATATAGTTGCGATATGTTTTAAAACTTCATCTCCAAATTCATGTCCACGTGAGTCATTTATATTTTTAAAATTATCTAAGTCTAAAAAAAGGAGTGCAAATTGTGATTCAGATCGTTTGGATTTTGAGATAATCCAGTTTATTTTTTCCATAAGACTTAAACGGTTATATAGTCCACTGAGTGGATCTTTTGTTGAGAGTTTATAGAGCTCTTCTTGTTCTTGTTTTAGACGTTGAAAGGTTAATTTTAATGAGTATCGAATACTCTCAAACTCCTGAATAAAGAAAGGTTTTGGAATTTGAGCGGAAGAGTAGTATGCAAATTGACGTAAATCTTCCAAAGGGGAGATAATAAACTTTTTGATTATAAACCAAAATAAAACGACAAAAATTACAATATATAAAATAAATAGGAGTAGATACTTTATCATTTTATCTTTTAGTAATGAATCAAGATAGTTGTTATCAAGATAAACATTTGATGTATAGTAATAGGGAGTGAGTTTATGAAACAGTTTTATTTTAAAAGTGTAACATCTTTGGTTGAAAATATCAGCTTCAATAATATTTGAAATTGGAGTACAGTTTATCTCTTGATGATAAGGAATTTTATCCCCATCTGTAGCATATAAAACATTGTCATCAGTATCAATAATATGCATATCTGAGATAATTTGATTTGCATAAACAATGTTATTTAGGTAAGCTTTGAGTTGATTGATATTGTCTTTTTTGAGATTTTTGTCAAGAAAATATTTGATATCTAAAAGATTATACTGGATATTTTCTTCTAAAAGATGTTCTGTTGTATTTTTGGAATCATTATAAAATTTGTAAAATAGATACAATCCACTTGTAAAAAGTGTTGCAATAATAATAAATGTAAAAAATTTTATAGATATATGTTTCATTGAATTAGTTTATTTTTATCATATCCCATTGGTTTTATGCGTTCTAAAAGGTGATCTGATGGTTTATTTATCCATTTAATCAGTTTTAGAGACTCAATGTATTCATTATAACTTATATCTCCTAAAAAACTCTTAACAAATTTATATGAACTTTTTGTATCGTTTTCAATTTCATCTATAGATCTATCAATGATATTTTTTAAATCTTGTAGTCTTTTCATTTGATCTTTAACTATTTTCTGGTTTGCATAAATAGCATCTATAACAAGAATAGAACGCATCTCTTTTGTAGATGCAACAACATGAAAACCATGTTTTTTAAGTTCTATATCATAAGGAGAGTAGGTTACGATGAGAAAAGTTTTCTCCGGGATATTCTTTAAATCTTGCATCTGTGCTTGATCTTTATTTATAAATTCTATTTTATTTTTATCAAGTTTATAGTATTTTATAAAATCTTCTATAACTTCAGCATTGATTGAGTCAATCTCTAAATAGGCATGAATCTGTTTCGCTTTTTGTATCTCTGTAAGACTTTTGTTTGAGAGTATCATATCCCCACCATTGGAACGATCTAGTAAAATTATAGGGATAAGTTTATGTCCTGTGTTTTTTAAAGAGTAGTACTCATGTTGTGTTGCTGTTATCATATCAACTTTGCCTACATCATAGAGTGCTGTTGATTCAGCAAGTGAAACATTTGTAATAAGTTTCATGTTAATATCAGCAAGATAGCCTTTTTTTTGAGCATAAAAAAGAGGTGTATACCCAATCCATGGATTGGTAGATATTTTTAGTTCATTTGTTTCATTTTTTGAGCAAGATGTAAAGATTAAAAGTATAAATAATAGATGTAATATAATTTTTTTCATAAAAAACCCCTATAAATGTTAAATATAATATCTGATAATGCTTTAAAAATAGGTTAAAATAGAAGTGATAAAATACCTCATAAAGATTATAATGATAAGGAATAAAAATGAGTAGAGTTTTAGTACCACTGGCAACAGGATTTGAAGAGATAGAAGCAGTAAGTATCATTGATGTACTTCGTCGTGCAGATGTAGAAGTATTGGTAGCTGCATTAAATGAAAATATGCTTGTAAAAGGTGCTAACGGTATAACAATACAGGCTGATATGCAGGTAAAAGATGTTAGTGCAGAGAGTATAGATATGATTGTTCTGCCTGGTGGATGGGACGGAACCCATGCACTTGCAGATGATGAGAATGTACAAAATCTTCTGCGTGAGATGGATGCAAAAGGCAAAAATATAGGGGCTATCTGTGCTGCACCGTTTGCTTTGAATAAAGCGGGAGTACTCAAAGAGAACTATACATGTTATCCTTCAGTTGAAGAGCAGATTAGAGAAGAGGGGTATCAAGGAGAGAAATCGATGGTGGTTGAAGATGCCAATGTAATGACCTCACGTGGACCTGCTACAGCTCTTTGTTTTGGGCTTGCCATCGCTAAAAAGCTTAAGGGTGAAGATACGTACAATGCGTTAAAAGAGGGACTCTTAGCAAGTTACTGTAAGTAAAAAAGCCCTGCTTTTAGGGCTTTTTTTTATGGTGTGTTTATGAAATTTATATGATTTGAGCGCCGTAGAAACTCACACCTTCCATGATATTTGTTCCTGTATATTTAATTTGGCAACGAATTGTTGAACGGTTGTCTATTGGTGTGTTGAGTTGTAGCTCTACTGTATCATTGATCTGCAAGTTATCCACTTTTTCTTTGAAGTAAAAAGAGATACCATTTGGTGATTTGTCAAATATATAGACTTCATGGCCTCTATTGTCTTTTCCACTCACAGGAGGAGTAAGTACTGCTCTATCTGAACCTCGGTTATTAAGGACTATATCAAATCCATCTGCAAGTGTTTTGAGTTCTGCACTTTTAAGTGATATGGTACGCATAATCTCTTTTGTACTCTCTGCATTGTCTACAAGAGATAAACTAGAGAGCTCTACATCATTTAAGTTAGTATCAACTTTTTTTAACATAGATGACGCATTGACAAACTCATCTTGAAAGTTATCAAGCGAAGTAGAGATAAGAGAGAATGTCTTTTCAACTTTCTCGAAACTTTCACTGATTTTATGTGAATTTTCAACTAAGGAAAGAACACTCTCTTTAGAATCGATTGCACGATCAGATACAATGTTTATCTGATCATTTATCTTATTAAGAACACGAGAGATATCTTTTGCATTATCGCGTGAGACCTCTGCAAGTTCACGAATTTTATCAGCTACCACCGCAAATCCACGACCATGTTCTCCTGCACGTGCAGCTTCTATGGCAGCATTAAGAGAGATGAGATTTGTCTCATCTGCTATGTCTGTAATAATCTCTGTCATTTTAGAGACTTCCTGAGAAAAGCTTTTAAGATCATTGATACTATGGGATGTTTCATCCATAACATTAGCAGCTTCATTTCCTTGTTCTAGACTTGCATTTACATCTTTTTTACTTGTAGCTACTACCATTTTTGATTCTTCTGTATTGTCTATGAGAAGATTAAGGGAAGAGACCATATTTTCATTGACACTCAGTATGTTTTCAAGTTGCTCTTTTGAGTTATGCACATAGTCACTCTGCATTTTAGCATGTTTACTTGTGTCATCGATTTTTACATAGCTGTAACTTGCACGAAATGCCATGTTTTTACTAGCGGTAATAACATTTGCAATAACTGGCTTAAGTGACTCAACCATGCGTTTCATATGTCTAAAGAGCCTATCGATCTCATTTTGAGAACTTCCCTGATCTAATGGTTCATCTTTTAACAGATCATCAATAACAAAGTTTCCTTTCTCAACTCTAAAGATAAGGTCTAGAAGTTTATTAATACGTGAGGAGACATACTTTTGAAACAAGAAGTGCGTTAAGATTAAAATAATAACAATATTAATCACTCCTGTAATAATAGTTAAAACTGTATTCTCTTTAAGAGCAGCATAATAATCATCCAAATCGATCATAACATCTTCAACAGCAACTACATTACCAGCAGTCCAGTCGGGATGGCACATTTTACACTTCTCCTCCGCTACAATCGGCCGAGCTGAGATAAAATACTCTTTATTATTTTGTGTAATAGTGTCATCAATCTCTTTAAGTTCACGATTTTGTGCAAATCTTTTAATGAGATCTATCTCATAAGGTGTTGCTTTGTTATGTGGATCGTAAGGGTTTGGTCGAGCCTCTTTAAAAAAGACTTTTCCATTTGAAACTTTTGTAAATTTTTGAAAAACTTCATTCTGAATGATTTGTGGTGTTTCAGGAGACTCTCCACTAAAGAACTTTTCATTGCGTGACTCTAAGAGTACATCTGCAAAATTCAGTACCATAGTAGCTTGTTGTTTGAGTTGTTCTTTTTGGTTTTTTACCTGTTGTGTATAACCATAGTAGTAAAAAAGAGCAGATATAAATATAAAAGCTCCTGCAAACATAATAGAAAACATGGTTGCAAGCTTAAACTTTTGTACATTCATTATGCTAATTCCTTTGTGTAAATTATAAAGATTATATCTATTTCAAAGTAAAGAGTAGATTATAGAGTGAGAAAGGAAGTCCTATATTAAATCTGACGTGTAAAAACGAGATTTTTTAGCGACTTTTCTTCATTGGCACTTCTAAATTCTGGAACATTCTCAAGTCGTTTTTCATACTTAAAACTTGGTGCCCACTGCTGTATTATATCTATCAAGAAGCTGCTCTCAAGTTCTGGTGAGTTAAGACAAGCTAACAAGGTACACTCATCACTGGCAATCTGTGGCAGTTTTTTAATGATCTTTTCATAATCTTTTGTTGCTTCAAAACTCCCTTTTTGAAAACTTGGCGGATCTATGATGATGAGATCATAAGGGCCTTTTCTTTTGATATTTGAGAAAGATTTTAAGATATTATAAGGTAAAAAACTGACCCCTTTTGGATCGAGTCTGTTTAATGAGTGATTTGCCATACCGACTTTGAGTGCACCTTTGCTCATATCTATATTGACAACACTTTTTGCATCTCCAAATTTAGCGGCAACAGAAAAGGCACAGGTGTAGGCAAAAAGATTTAAAACATGTTTGTTTTTTGCAATCTCACGTACAAAAGTACGTCCATTTTTCATGTCTGGAAAATAGTAGTTGTTTTTGTTTGAAAGTAGATTAAGCTTTAATTTCATGCCGTTTTCTATAATGTAGAGATCTTCTGGAATCTCTCCGAGCAATATCTCTGATGGAGCGCCTTTGAGGTATCTACGTTGCACAACTACTGTTTCATAGCCATGTTGTAAAGCAAATTCAATGAGCTTTTGAATTAAATCTTGTTCATTTGGCTCCTCAAAGTAGAGCGCTATAGAGAGAATATTTTCATTAATATGATCCACTGTAAGATGTCTCCACCCTTCATAGAGTCCGCCACGGCCGTGAAAGAGTCGTTTAAATTCATTGTCAGCATTATCTGCATTTTTGCTTATCATCTTTACAATATCTGTTATCTGCACTTTTTGTATCCTTTAATCAAGTTTCCAGTAGTAGATAAAAGGGCTGTTCTCACTACTGAAGAGCTCTTTTTCATTGATGAATTTTATCTGATTTATGAGCGCTTTATGTCCTGTCAATATATCTTTTTTTTGTTTTGTTCTTATAGAGAAGAGTTGGAGTCTGTTATCTATGCTGCTACTGTAAACTCCTGTTCTTCCACTCGGTGTAATACCTACACAGTAAACTAAAAAGTCACTTTTTATATGGTAGGGATCACTGTTTTTTTGATAGACGCCTACACGTCTGTCTTGCCCTGCAGTGAGTGTAACACCGTTTGCGTGAGCAACATGAAAAACATTATCTACGTTTTGTGAATCTAAAACTTGGATTGTTTTTGAACTTTGCACATTTATTATACGTGCTTCACCACTCTCATCAGCCATAATAAGGTGCTTTTTATCTTGCGTGAGGGTAATATCTCCAAGAGTGCTCTGTGTTACATGGCGTTTGTACTTCGTATATTTTTCACCCATATCATGCAAGATGATCTCTGAAGCAAAGCTTGCCAGTATAATCTTCTCATCATCAATAAAGCGTGCCTCTTTTATGGTAAGTTTTGCATCTTCTGAGATGATCTTTTTTAGTTTGTGATTTTCATATATCCAGACATTTCTAAAGAGACCTTTCCCAATGCTGACAAGAAGCAGTTTGCCATTGTAGTAGTCAATACTCAAAATTCTTGGAGCTTGTAGTTCTCCAAGAGTTGTCTCTATAGGTTGCAGAGATATAGTCTCTATAGGCTTTTTTGTTTTAAGATCAAAAACAGTTACAACACCCTCATCACCTGCTGCATAGAGCTTGTTATCAGCTACTACAAAATCACTGACATAGCCTATGGCTTTGAATTTGTGTGCTGGATGAATATCTTTTGCCTCTAATGCACTAAGTAGCAAAAGAAGAAGAAGGAGTTTATGTAACAAAAGTTACACCTTCTCCCAAAAAGTGCCTTGTGGTGTATCCATAAGCTGTACACCATATGAGAGTATCTCTTCACGCAAGGCATCTGAGCGTTTGAAATCTTTTTCTTTCTTTGCAATGTTACGTTCTTCAATTAGTTTGGCAAGTTTTATTTTTGTTGCTTCATCAACACCAAACTGAAAATATTCATAAGGATTCTTTACTCCAAAACCAAGAAGCTCCTCAATATAGCCAAAATTTGCCATGGTCTCTTTTTTAAGGGCCTTATGCTTTCCTGCAGTGTCAAGTGTCTCATTTGTTTGGGCTATCATCTCATCTATGATAGCGAGTGCTGTAGAGATATTTAAATCATCATTCAATGCTTCAAGCAGTTTTTCTTGAAATGGTGTTTTTTCATCATTTGGTGCCAGACCAAAAAGACGTTTTTTAAGACGGTAGAGCTTGTCAAGTCTCTTCTTTGATGCTTCAAGGTCTTGTGTATTAAAATTGAAGTTTGAGCGATAGTGGGAACTTAAAAGATAAAAACGAAGTACTTCACCATCATACTCTTTGAGTGCATCTTTTAAAAAGAAGCTGTTACCAAGAGATTTACTCATCTTCTCTCCGTCTATATTGACAAAACCGTTATGCATCCAGTAGTTTGCAAGTTCATGTTTGGTCGCACATCGTGTTTGGGCTGCTTCATTCTCATGGTGAGGAAAGAGCAGATCAGCTCCTCCACCATGAATATCGATAGCATAAGGTTTGTCCTTGTATGCCAGATGTTTTTCGATCATAGCCGAACATTCCAAGTGCCATCCGGGACGACCGGCTCCAAAAGGGGAGTCAAATGTTACACTGTCATCTTTGACAGATTTCCAAAGGGCAAAGTCGGCAGGATTTCTTTTCTCACGTGAGCTCTCTACACGTTCCTGACGTTCATCTTCATCTTGAACTCTATGTGAAAGTGTAAGGTACTCACTATCACTTTTTGTATCAAAGTAAACATCTCCATCACTTGTTTGATAGGCATGACCACTATCGATAAGTTTTTGAATAAGATCAAACATAGCTTCAAGAGACTCTGTGGCTTTGGGCTCGATATCTGGACGTTTTACTCCGATGGCTTCCATCTCTTTATGAAAGGCTTCTGTATAGAAGTCCGTGATACTTTTGATATCTTTTTTTTGCTCTATTGCTTTTTTGATGATCTTGTCATCGATATCTGTAATATTGCGTGCATAGGTCACTTCATAACCGTTAGCACGAAGAACACGACTTAAGAGGTCAAAGACAAGTGCTGATTTGGCATGGCCGAGATGAGCATCATCATAGACGGTAGGACCACAGACATAGAGTGTCGCTTTTTTTTCTACTAAAGGTTCAAATTTGCGTTTTGTTTTTTGTACAGAATCAAATATAGTCACTGATAAAATCCTTAAAAATTACTAGCACAGCACCAAAGAGCAGTGAGCTTGCTATAAGATAGAGCAGGTTGCGTGAGCGAAGTATAGCAAAAAAGTTTTGTGTGCCAAAAACTTTAATGGTAAAAAAGAGACTTACAAAGCCACCAAGCGTACTGGCAAGTGCAAGTCCCGCTACTCCAAAAGGTGAGATAAATGCAAGTGCAAAAGTGATATAGACAGCTAAAGAGATCGTCGCTATCTTGGCAGCTTTCATCTGCAACTCTTTTGCATAGAGCCATAAAATGAAGAGCTTTTGCAGACCAAAAGGCAACAGTCCTATAAGATACATCTGTAATACTGCTGCAGTATTGGCTGTATCTTGTGCATCAAAAGCACCTCTTTGAAAAAGAAGGGTAATGATCTCATCGGAGT
>Ga0256843_1002113_pt1 | contig 14817 bp, 13 predicted proteins | sample AlvinellametaG_FD_191572 | JGI IMG/M metagenome (GOLD analysis project Ga0256843, IMG submission 191572) | Pompeii worm associated microbial communities from hydrothermal vent at the East Pacific Rise, Pacific Ocean - Alvinella | ecosystem: Host-associated > Annelida > Integument > Unclassified ... | reverse complement strand
CAATAGAGAAGAGTGCAAATGCCAACAGAGGGTTGTCATTGAAAAAGTTCTTATTGTTATTGTCTTGATTGTTATTGTTCTGGTTATTGGCCATTACTTTCCTTTTTGTAGACAAGTGTTACCCACTTTTATTGAATATAACGCAAGATGAACATGCAATTTGTGAAACAAATTTCATCCAAACTTGCACAAGTCCATCTTTTGCTACGCTAACGCTGAGTTCACTTCAGCAGTGGGCTCATCACACTAGTGTGATCTAATTATTTTATTTCTTAAAGATGAGTGTTACCCACTCATCTTTAAGTATCCGTTCTTCGAGTGTCAAGTCCTCAAACGAGGCTTTGACAAGTTCCTCTTTTTTATCCAAAATACCTGAGAGGATCAAGTATCCGTTCTCTCTGACCGCTGCTTTAAGATCCTTTGAGAGAAATCTTAACACATCGGCGATGATATTGGCGATGACCACATCGTATTGTCCTTGTGCTTTATCGACCGATCCTTCCCATAGTGCGTCGAATGTCTCTTCGTTGAGCTTGAAGTTTGCTTCACAACTCTCTACCGAGATAGGGTCGGTGTCACAGAGTGCTACGGTCGCTCCAAGCTTTTTGGCTGCAAGTCCCAAAATACCCGAACCGCATCCGACATCGATGACACTGTCACCCTCTTTGACATACTTGCTAATAGCGCTTAAGCATGAGAAGGTAGTGGCATGGTGCCCTGAACCAAATGCAAGTGCAGGGTCTATCTTGATGTTTATAAGGTTCTCTTTAGGCTCATGCCAGCTTGGGAAGATGTAGAACTTTCCGGCTTCAATAGGCTGAATGGATTCCTGATAGCTTTTGATCCAGTCGACGTTCTCTTTCTCTTCGAGTGAAAAATCCATAGGGATCTTCTCGTCAAGATTGGACTGCAACTCTAGCAGGGCATCTTTAATGAAAGTTAAATCGTTCTCACTACGCAGGATCAGTTTGCCTTTGCCAAACTCGATCCCCTCATCATGAAGGTTCATGATATAGTCGGCAATAAGGTCTACATAGGCATCGTCAAGCGTAACGGTCAGTTCGTAGTAGTTATTTTGCATTGGCGACCTCGAATGCGGCAGCAAGATCAAGCGTACCTTCATAGAAGGCTTTTCCGACAATGGTACCATCAATTCCCGCTTCAATGAGCGCATGGATATCGTTCATATCCTTAAGCCCACCGCTGGCAATGGTCTCAAGCCCTGAAGCCTCTTTGATCGCAAGAGTAAAGTCGATGTTCACGCCTGTCATCATCCCGTCACGTCCGACATCGGTACAGATGATCGCTTGCACACCGCAGTCGGCAAAGGCCTTGGCAAGGTCGGTCGCTTTCATATTGGAAGTCTCCGCCCATCCTTCGACCGCTACCATACCATCGATCGCATCGATACCGACAACGATAGGGTATTTTGCCGCCATTGCTTTGACGAATTCGGGATCTTTGACCGCGATGGAGCCGAGAATGAGTCTGTCGATACCAAGCTCAAGGTACATCTTGATGGTCTCCTCATCACGGATACCGCCGCCTAGTTCGAGTTTAAGTGAAGTGTTCTCTCTGATCTTCTTGATCTGCTCAAGGTTCTCGGGTTGTCCTGCAAAAGCACCGTTAAGGTCAACGAGGTGTACCCATTCGCTGCCAAGCTCTTCGAAGCGTTTGGCAACCTGCCACGGCTCATCGGAGTAGATCTTGGCCGTATCCATCAGCCCTTTGGTCAGTCTGACGGCTTTGCCGTCCTTGAGATCGATCGCTGGTAATATTGTCATGTATTAAATTCCTTTGTAGGGTAGGCAATTGCCTACCGTGAATATAAAATTAAAAATGGTAGGCAATTGCCTACCCTACGCTTCTTTATAGCTGAATAAAATTCTCTATAATTTTAAGTCCGTTCTCATGGCTCTTTTCAGGGTGCGGCTGGATGCCGTAGACATTGCCGTTCTGGACTGCTGAGACGAATTCGTACCCGTAATAGGTCTTTCCGATGGCATACTTGTCATCGCATACCGCATGGTAAGAGTGGACAAAATAGAGGTAGAATTCCGAAGGCAAGCCTTCGAAAAGAGGGCAGACACGTGGGTCTGCCCCTACAGGCTGAACGAAGAGTTCATTCCATCCCATGTGTGGGACTTTGAGAGGGTGGTCGAACTTCGTTTCATCGAATGCGACGACTCTTCCCGGGATAAGATCGAGTCCTTTGTTCTCACCGAACTCTTCACTGCTCTCAAACAGAAGCTGCATTCCCAGACAGATGCCAAGAAGCGGTTTGCCCGATGCGGCAAAGGCTTTGACCGCCTCATCCATGCCGTTCTCCTGCAAGTGAGCCATCGCGTCACCGAACGCGCCGACTCCGGGAAGAATAAGCTTGTCATACTGAGCCAGTTTGGTAGGGTCGCTCTCAAGTGTCGCCTCGGCTCCTACTTTCTTGAACGCATTGATAACTGAGGCGAGATTGCCCATGTTGTAATCGACTATGCCTATCACAGAAGCTCCTTTTGAGCATTACGTGGTTGGCTAAGTTTTTGGTTGTTCATTGCTCACTACTCACTACTCATTAATTTGTGTGATTATAGCAAATTAAATTGAAAGGTGATGCTGTAACCAATTGGAATGGTATAGTAGTTAATGACAGCCGATTCGCTTTTTGACTTGAGTTATATTGAAAGTCTCTATATTTCCCTCAATTAAATAATCATAGTAAAGATACTTTAAAAAGTTTTCTATAAGGTCATGATTTATCTTCCAAGTCGATAATGTTGCCAGAACATCGATTAACGTATGTTCGTCTTTGACCTCTTTAGCAATACCGTCAATAGCATAAAATGCATCTCCCAATACAATGACACGTTTTTGAAAGAGAAGTGATTCTATCCCTACGGTTGAGTTTACCGTAATGACTGCTTGTGCCGACTCTATTAACATTTGTGTCGTATTTCCGTTCGCAAAGTGTATAAATGGGTTTTTCTCTGCTTTTTGATGTAGTTTAGGATAAGATTTTTTACTACTAGGGTGTTCTTTGAATACAAAATGGATACGTAGAGAACGGCTTACTCTTTCAATAAGATCGAATAACATCTCCATATTTTTTATCCAAGGAGAGAAGAGAAGTATTTGCGTGTCGTAATCAACTTGAAAAGGGACAAAAACATAATTCTCAGGTAGTGTTATTGGGGCAGTTTGTAGGAATTTTCTTGCATTTTTCGGTTTACGTGGGATCAATGAGTCCGGTAGTGGATCGGGGTTATAATAGGATTCAAAGAAGCTTCGTGTTCTTGGAACGGAGTTAAGAAAATTCGCCCCTTGCATATCGACAACAATACGGTTTGGTAATAGACCGGCTTCTGCAACAATAGGGATCAGACCATACTGTTTTGCGATCCCTACTGCAATAGATTGACGAAACAACGAGCTGTTCCAAACCATTATGTGTGTATATTGTGCAGAGATGATACGTGAGTAGCGGATATAACACCAATAAGCTAGCAGCAGGTTCATGCCATAGATGAAGGGGTGAAATGTATACAGACCATATTTTGCTTTAAAGTCTTTTGTACGAAGTGATGCTGCTTGATAGAGAAAGTCCGGAAATGAAAAAAGAGATCTAAGTGAGACAAGCCATAGCTTGCCGGATGAGACTATCATCCCTTTACAGCCGGACTCTAATATACGTGAAAAAAAACGAAAATGCTTACTATTGACCGAAAAGTAAAGAATATTCATTTAATAAATAATTGTTTGTGCAAGTTCAGGCTTTTTAGCCATGATATCATATTTGCTAAAAGCATCGATCGTATTTTGAGAAAATACGATATTTTGGTAGAACTCCTCTTCAAGTTTACCTTCATTGTAGAGTCGTGTCCAGCGTCTGTAGTGTGGTCCCATACTTACTTTTTTCCCGCTCTCAAGCAGACGTTTTCTATTTAAGATATTTTTTTCGAACTGAGCATAGTTACGAATGGAGTAGTGGAATACCTCAATAGCCTCGAAACGTTTGATCTTGTCGTAACCTGAGCGGAAGTAATCTCTGAGGTTTCCAATATGCAATGCTTTATGATTTCCTCCTCTAAGATAGACAAGCCCATGCGGGTTTACTATGGTCTTAGGTCCTATTTTCCCGATAATGATAGATTGTTTAGGGTTATTGAGTTCTTTGGATTTTTTATAAAAAATAGGATTTTTTACATAGTAAAGACTTTCAAAAAAGTTTTCATCGGTAACGGAATGGGTATCTGGAACCATGTTGTAGCGTTGTACGGTCAACACCGCTTTTTTGAAGCAAAGGTTCTCCTTAAGTGTTTTGCCGTTATTAGGGATCCAGAATTCGTCGGCATCATTATTAATAACCCAATCCGCACCCAGCTCTTTTTTTGCGATACGGGCAAGTTGAAGCATCCATTTCGCCTGCTTATAGTCACCTTTTTCATCAATGATGACCATTTCAAATTCATCTTTGAGCTTTTCTAATATTTCACGTGTTCCATCTGAGGAGTTATTATCCATGACTGCAAATGCATCGACTCCGAGTTTTGCATGCGTTCGAATGTTCGCCTCTATAATGTCGGCTTCATCTTTTACTAAAATAGTCATGACCAGTCGAAAATTCTCTTTATCAAATCGATGGAAAAAGTAGTCAATCATCTCAATATCCTCAAAAAAATTATGCCATTATAACTTAAAAATCTATGGTATCTATTGAAAGTAGAGGAATATGGTTCTGTTGCATTAGTTTTTGCATAGGAGTGTCATTTTGACTAAATTCCAAAGCATAAACCTTCAGTTTTGGAGCGAGCCATTTAGCCATTAGTAGCGTCGTTGATGCAAAGCTATAGACTTTTAGTTGTGGGTAGAGTAGAAAGATGAGTTCTGCCGAAAGTTCTTGAGGAATGATCTTATGAGAAGGAAAGTATGTAGCAGAGGTCTTATCTCGCGGATGACACTTGATCGCAATATGGGATCTATGTCGAAGTTTTTCTTGTAGTTTCTGATAAATGGTCGGAGTCAGCATTTTTGGATGTGGAAGAAAAAGAATGCCTTGTATATCACTATGAAGAGCCTCCAGGTCGATCTTGAGCGTATCGATCACCATTTTAAGCCAATTTTGAACTTGTGGTGTATGTAAACATGAGGTATCAAGCGCAAAAGCTTTTTTCCGCTTTAACTTGATATGTCTTAAGTGTGGAGCATAAAGATAAAGATAACGGATAGAGGAGCTACATCCTACACATCGGGGGATATGCATTTTATAACCGTATATAAGATACTTAAGCCAGTTATCTAAGAAGGTATATTGGAGTGGGTGTCGCTTTTCCAGTAGATATGAGTGCAATCCGTCATCCATATAGTCTATGGGGTATTGATCGTTTAAGTATGAGATCAGTGCTGCGGTTTCTGTCTTTCTATCGTTTCCTACAATGATCGAGCAGGGTTGAAGTTCTTCTACTGCATCGATCAAAGATGCGATAGTACGTCGTTTTGAAATAACTTTTTGATAGAGTGTTGTTTTGTCGCTACACAATAGTGTCATTTCTCGAAAAGGATTGCCTTCCCAGTCTTGTAAAGTTTTAAAATAGATGTCATCAGTCGAATCTCGGTCGATGTAGTAAAGATAGAATGCATACTTTTGTGAGCTGAGTGCAATAATGAGTGCATCAAAAAGATGTAGTGATGTGGAAGCAATGAGGAGTATCGGTGTTTGCATACGGTTACTTTTTGTAGAGTTCGGGAAGATATACCTTCCATCGTTTATGTACCCAGAACCATGGATCAGGTTTTTCTGTAATCACTTTTTGCATGACATCTGCTTGTGCTTGGGTCATAGCCTGAATATCGGCCTCTTTATTCTCTGTTTTTAGTGTAGGAATGGGAGGGTAGAATGTTACGGTGTGATTTTGATAATCTTCCGTATGAATAAAAACCGGAATAATAACGGCATCCATACTTCTTGCAAGAATAGATGCCGCAGGAGAGTGCCCGGCAGGTTTTCCAAAGAAGTCGACCTTGATCCCCCCTTGTTTCTCGCCTAAGCTTTGATCTGGAAGCAACCCTACGACTTTAGACTCCTTTAACGCCTTGATCATACCTCTCATAGCACCTTTACGATAGATGATCTCAACACCAAACCGTTCACGATTATGCCGGAGTATCCTGTCCATCATATTGGAGTCTAGCTTACGGCCGACGGCAGCAAGGGTAATATTGTATTTTGATGCAATCGCAAGCGGAAGCAGTTCCCAGTTCGAGTAGTGTCCGGTAATAAGTACAATACGTTTTCCTTCCGATAGTGCTTGAGAGAAGTAGCTATCGTTCTGGAACTCGATAGAGGAGAGTAAAGAGGCCTTAGAGATATTGTCCCTTTGCATGATCCCGCGAATAACTTGTAGTAAATTATAAAAGACAGTGATCGCAATCTTCTCCTTTTGAGTCTTGTCTAAAGGTGGAGAGAATGCGAGATCAAGATTGGTTTCAATGATCTGACGATGCTTTTTAGAATACCTGGCAAAGAGTTTTGCAAGTGTATGGAAAAAACGTTCAATAAAGGTATCGGGAAGTATGTTTGTAAGCCATGAGAAAGATCTGTAGAGGAAAAGGTAGAGATAATCACTAAGTTTGCGTAGAAACGGATTACGTTTTGTCATCTCTCAAGCCCTTCCCTTCGCTTTTTTCCGCCGATTATAGCATGGAGTAGCTTTAGTCACTCTCTGAAAAAAGAGAGAAAATAAAGTAGGAAAGAGGTATAATCATATCTATATCCATTTTGAATAAGGGAAGTGTATGAAAGTGTTAGTGACCGGGGCAGCCGGTTTTATCGGATTCCATCTAAGTCGAGTACTTTTAGAAAGAGGGGATGAGGTTGTCGGTATAGATAACATCAATGACTACTATGACGTTAAGTTGAAGTATGCACGTCTAGCCCAGTTAGGAATTGATAAAAATGCTATTACTGAGAGGAGAAGCGTTACTTCGGAGCGTTACCCTGCTTTTTTATTTCAAAAACTTGATTTAACGGATCGTAGCGGTATCGAAAAACTTTTCAAAGAGTCTTCATTTGATGCAGTGATCAATCTTGCGGCACAAGCAGGAGTAAGGTATTCTATAGAAAATCCTTATGCCTATATTGAAAGTAATATGGTTGGTTTTTTAAATATTTTAGAGGGGTGTAGGCAGAATGGTATTTACAACCTTGCATTTGCCTCAAGCTCATCTGTATATGGTTTGAATCGTTCTCAGCCTTTTCAAACTTCCGATCACACCGATCACCCTGTAAGTTTGTACGCTGCTACTAAGAAGTCTAATGAGATGATGGCTCACACCTATGCACACCTTTATGGGATCAAAGCGACAGGATTACGATTTTTTACAGTTTATGGTCCATGGGGAAGACCCGATATGGCACCTATGCTTTTTGCAGATGCAATCTTACATGATAGACCTATAAAAGTTTTTAATCATGGAGAGATGAGTAGAGACTTTACATATATAGATGATATTGTTAACGGCTGTATAAAAGTATTGGATAATCCTGCACAACCTGATCCAAAATGGAATCCTAATGATCCAGATCCCTCTTCTTCAAGTGCTCCTTACCGTATTTATAATATTGGAAAGAACGCACCGGTTTCTTTAATGGACTTTATTCAAATGTTAGAGCGTAAACTCGGAAAGAAAGCTCAAAAAGAGTATCTTCCTATGCAAGATGGTGATGTCGCATCTACTTATGCGGATGTAAGTAGTTTAATGGAAGATTTCGGATATGCACCAAAGGTTGGGTTGGATGAAGGTATTGAAGCTTTTGTTGCATGGTATCGTGAGTTCTACGGACATCATTAACTAAAGAAGGTTAATATTGAAACAGTTATTTATCTATTTTCTCCCTTATTTAAAAGAGTATAAAAAGGAGTTCTTCTTTGCCATACTCGGTATGATCGCCGTAGCGGTAGGTACAACAGGTTCGGCACACCTACTTAAACCTATTCTTGATGAGATATTCATTAAGAAAGATGCGGAGATGTTGAAACTCATTCCTTTTGCTATTGTAGGTGTTTTCCTACTTAAGGCAACGGGACGTTATATTCAGACGTACTATACCATTTATATCGGGAATGATATCGTACGGAAGATACGTAATAAACTATCGATGCATCTGATGCATCAGGATATGGCATTTCTCAATAGCATGCGTAACGGAGAGTTGCTAAGCCGTACGACCAATGATATTACTCGGGTCCAGAACGTTGTTTCGAAGTTGATCCCTAATGTCTTGATCAATGCGATGTTGATCGTATCATTGACAGGATATGTGATCTATCAAAGTCCTAAGTTGGCGTTCTATTTCCTTTTTGTGATGCCGCTTGCACTTCTGCCGCTTCAAAAATTGGCGAAGAAGATGAAGAAGTACTCCCGCTCCTCTCAGGAGAGTGCGGCAGATATGACCTCCAGACTTACGGAGATCTTCAACAACATAGAGATCATCAAATCGAACTCTTCCCAGCCTTATGAACAGGAGAAGTTCGCAAAAGAGAACATGAACTTTTTCAAACTCTCGATGAAGCAGAGTAAAACAGGAGCATTGGTTAACCCCGTTTTGGAGTTTTTCGGTTCTATAGCGATCGCTGTTGCGATCTATGTAGGGGGACAAGAGGTAATAGCAGGGCATATGAGCGTGGGGAGTTTCTTTGCATTTGTAACGGCACTCTTTATGCTGTACGATCCGATCAAGAAGTTCTCCAATATCCATAATCAGATGCAAGATGCCATCGCTGCGACAGAGAGGATAGAAGAGTTGCTTCAAACAAAGCCTAGTGTCGTTTCCGGAACAAGAACACTTGAATCGGTCGAGGAGATAGCCTTCAAGGATGTCTCTTTGAAGTATGGTGATACATGGGCACTCGAAGGCATAGATATTCAAGCCTATAAAGGTAAAGTATATGCATTAGTCGGTGATAGTGGAGCAGGAAAGAGCTCTTTGGTCAATCTGTTGGTACGATTTTATGATGCAACATCGGGAAAGATACTGATCAACGGAGAGGATATCCGTAACTATACGCTGACATCACTCCACAAAAAGATCGCATTTGTCACCCAGCGTATCTTTATTTTTCAAGATACGGTTGCCCAGAATGTCGCCTATGGAGAAGAAGTCGATACCCAAAGGGTGATCGATGCGTTGAAACAGGCACATGCCTGGGAGTTCGTACAGAAACTTCCGGAGGGTATCGATACCTACTTAGATGAGTTCGGAACGAACTTGAGTGGTGGGCAGAGGCAACGTATCGCATTGGCAAGAGCGCTCTATAAAAACCCGGACGTTCTGATATTGGATGAAGCGACATCCGCACTTGACAATAAAAGCGAACAGGCGATCAAAGAGGCATTAGAAGGGCTTAAGGATGATATGATCACCTTTATCGTAGCACATAGACTCACAACGATAGAGGATGCGGATGAGATACTGGTCTTCTCTGCCGGTAAGATCGCGGCAAGAGGAACCTATGCCACACTTCTTCAAAATTCAGATGCGTTCAAGAAGTTGGCGCAACAGTATGAGAAGGAGTGATCCTTCTCTTAAAACCCTATCTTCATTCCTCCGTACCAACTGTTGTTGAACTTGTGGTCACCTTTGTCATAGTCCGTTTCAATGTTACGATAGCCGGTATAGAGATGTACTTTATTGATCACCTCCATATCCGCTTCAAGTCTATACTCAAGATATCCGTCCCCATCACTAAAACAGAGTACCGAAGGTGCATAATCGACACGCGTATTGATGTAGGTTGCCGGAATATCCTGATCGAACGGAAGTCTTAGACTTGCCTGGGCAAAGAGAGGAACCGCACCGAAGTTGTCTGCAAAGACCCCTTCTAGTCCAAGCGTGAGGGTCAGTCCGTCTGCACTTTGAAAGTTGTTCGTCGCACCAAAACCAACCTTAAAGAGATTATCTTCATCGGTATGGAGGTAGTCCGCACTTACTATGTAGGTCATGCCGTTATTGATCGCACGGCTAAGATCGATCTCCGCTTGTAGCTCTACATCTTCATCGTTGACGTTCAGCCCAAGGCTACCTGCAAAAGAGCCTGTCAGTAGTAGGGCACTTAAAAGAATATGTTTCATCTATATTTTCCTGTCTATATTGATATTTACGCATATTATAGCAGGAAAATGTCTAATTTTAAATATGGAATATAGGTATTTTGAAGGGGAAGAGGATTATGTAGGCACTAGTCAACGGGCATATACTCTTTTTTTTGTGCCGCTTTTTTCTTTTTATGTGCCTTTTTCTTCTCTTCCATCATAGCGGCATCGCGCAGATCCTCTTCGTTGTCGTAACGTGCGGCATCGATGAACTTGGATTGGTCGTCGAACTGTCCTGTGCGAACCCCCCATAGTAGTGCGACAAGTCCTAATGCACCTAAAAAGGTGGAGACACTTAACATGAGGGTCATAATATTTTCAGACATCGATCGCTCCTTTGGCGGGTAAAAGTTTGAGGCTATTTTAGCAAAAGTTTGTGACAAAAAGTAAACAGCCCCTCATAGAAGGGAGGCGTATTACTTCTTAAAGCGCATCATCTTGATACGCATGGAGTTCCCTACGACAATGAGAGAGCTTAAGCTCATCGAGAGTGCGGCAACGAGCGGGTTGACATGCCCCGTAACGGCTAGAGGAATGGCAACAAGGTTGTAGAGCAGGGAGAAGCCGAGGTTCTCTTTGACCGCTTTGAACGTCCGTCTTGAGATCCTAAAGGCATCATAAATGCTTTGTGGTGTCTCTTTGAGCAGTACGACATCACTGACATTGATGGCAACATCCGCACCTCGTCCCATAGCGATCGCAATGTTCGATTGTGCCAAAGCGATAGCATCGTTGATCCCGTCACCTACCATCACCACCACCTCTTTTTCGGCTTGACGTTCTTGGATGTAGGCTGCCTTCTCTTGCGGTAAGAGCTTTGCATGTATCTCCTCAATGCCGACAGCTTTGGCAACACGTTGCGCACTCTGTTCATGGTCTCCTGTAAGCATAACGACACGTATTCCCATCTTTTTGATCGCTTCGATCGCCTCTTTGGCTCCTTCCCGAACGGTATCGCTTAGTTCAAATGTCGCAACGATCTCACCGTCTACGGCGAAGAAGAACAACGAGTGTTCCGATGAGAAGTCGGGCAAGATCCCCGATTGTTCCATCAGTGCCGCATTTCCGCCTAGGATGCATTTTCCTTGATAGGATGCGGTGATCCCTTTTGCTTCAATGCTTTTGATCGCTTCGAGCGGATGCTCTTTAAGGCTTTCGTACTGTGTTAGCAAATAGCGCTCGATCCCCTTTGAGATAGGGTGGTTGGATGTACGTACCAATGAGAGAAGGAGATCAGGCTGAAAGTTGGGAGAGAGGATGGCATTGACCACGGAGGGTTTTCCTTCGGTAATGGTACCGGTCTTGTCAAGTGCAAGTAGTGTGCTTTTTGCCATTGTCTCCAGGAATGTCGCCTCCTTAAAGAGCAGACCGCGTTTTGCTGCGACTCCGATCCCGACAAGGGTGGACATCGGGGTGGCGAGACCAAGAGCACAAGGACAGGCGATGACAATCACGGAGATCGCAACGATGAGTGCGTGTTCGAATCCACCACTGCTGAAATACCATGCAAAGAAGGTAATGACGGCGATCGTTAGAATAACGAGTGAGAAGTATCCTGAGATGCTGTCTGCAAGTTGCTCGATACGCGGTTTTTTGGTAATGGCATCTTCAAGGAGGTTGATAATGGATGTAAGCAGCGAGTGCGAGGCATCTTTGGTCGCTTCATAGCGAATGACTGAATCAAGACAGATCGATCCGCTGCGTATCTCATCGCCTTGTTGCTTGAAGACAGGTTCACTCTCACCGGTAAGCGAGCTCTCGTCAAAGCTCCCCTCTCCATGGGTCACCACACCGTCTATGACGACCTTTTCTCCCGGTTTGAGCTCAATAATATCCCCCACAACGACATTTTCGACACTTACAAGCGATTTGGTCTGATCCTCTACGACCGTTACTTCCGTCGGGGTCGATCCGATAATACCGTCAAGGGTATCTACCGCATGTTTTTTACTCAAGACCTCCAGATATTTTCCGACCAGTACGAAGGTGATGATCATGACAACCGAATCGAAGTAGACCTCCCCGCTTTGGGTTATCATGGCATAGATGGAGTAGATGTACGCAAGCAGCGCTCCTGAGGCAACGAGAGTGTCCATGTTGACAAGCCGGTTCTTGAACCCGTAGTACGCCCCTCTGAAGAAGATCCATCCGGAGTAGAAGAGTACCGGTGTTGCCAGAATGAACTCGGCAACATTGAGAATGTCTTTAAAGCGCTGTTCCATTCCGGTAAAGTATCCTGCATATTGGGCGATGGCGATCCACATGATGTTCATGGTACCAAAGACACCCATTAAGATACGGGAGTAGTAGGACTTCTTGGTCTTGTTGGCACGCTCCTCTTGTAAAGAGGCATCGTAAGGGTAGGCGTTGTAACCGATATTACGGATGGTCTCGATGATCTTGGAGAGTTGTATCTCCTCCGGGTCCCAGACCACTTTGGCCTTGTTGTTGGAGTAGTTGATGGTCGCCTCGATGATCCCGTCTGTTTTATGCAGTACCTTTTCATTCAGCCATACACAAGCGGAGCAGTGGATCCCCTCGATAACAAGGTTGATCTCATAAAGACCGTCTTCGCTCTCTTTGATATATTTTTTCTTAAACCCTTCAAGGTCGAACTTGTGAAGGTCGTCAAGGTGTTGGGCGGCAGGTTGCAGCTTCGTATCGCCGAGTTTGTCGTAGAAGGTATCGAGCCCTTCGCTCTCAAGCAGATGGTAGACCCCCTGACACCCTTTACAACAGAAGTACAGGGTCTTGTCGGGGTACTCCTCCGTGATCATCACGGATTCATCGAAGGTAAGGTTACAGTGTGTACAGGGAACTTGTGCCAAGCTTATTCCTTATTGATCAAGTTGCTTATTTATAATATGATAAGGTCGTAATGGAGGTGATTTTATCCAAAAGTGGGTAAAATCCTGCATGGAAAATGCCTTGACCTTTACTTTAATACTTGTTATCTTAGAACTTCTTGAAGCGATGCTTCAGCGTGCAGATACGCTCTATGGGATCGTTGAACGACTCTATGGATGGTACCGAAAAAGTATATTTCTTCTCTTTGCGGTGCATCCGACGTTCTACTTTATCCTCTATGTCGTGGTCGTAACGGATATATTGAACTTCTATATGATCATGATCATCGCGATGAAGGTATTCGATCTTTTTTACAAGATCGAGCTGATCCGTGCCGTATTTATTAGGCAACAGATACCCGAAGAGCTTGCCGTGATGCTGCAATGGCGTGTCCCCTCATGGTTCTTTCTGACAGGGGTCATGCTCTACCCACCGATGCTTTTTTTAGCACTCTCTTAATATGAGTTAACCAAATAACTAACATACCAATTACGTTGGGCTATTGCCCAACCTACACTGATCCCTGATCGATCATTGAGTCGGCCACTTTTCTGAACCCTGCGATGTTCGCTCCCGTAACAAGGTCGCCTTCACACTCGAACTCTACGGATGTACGGTAGGCGGTATCGAAGATATTGTTCATGATCTGGCGTAGTTTAATGTCGACCTCCTCAAAACTCCAGCGTGCCATAGAGGCGTTCTGGCTCATCTCTAACTGACTTGTGGCAACGCCACCGGCATTGGCGGCCTTCCCCGGTCCGAACTTGATGTTCTTCTCTTTTAAGTAGGCGACCGCTTCGGGAGTGGTCGGCATGTTCGCACCCTCATTAACCAAGATACAGCCGTTGGCAACGAGTTTCTTGGCATCTTCGAGATTGAGCTCGTTCTGGGTGGCACTTGGAAATGCAATGTCACACGGGACATCCCAGACCATATGTCGCCCGTCAGGGTAGTGTGCCACGGAGGTGTAGACCGCATCGGGGTGTACCTGCCCATAGACTTCCAGTGACTGGTGGTTGATCTCTTTAATGGCTTTAAGGGAGTTGAGGTCTATACCGTTCTCATGGTAGATGGTTCCTTTGGAGTCACTGCACGTTACAGGGATCGCACCCATATCGTAGAGTTTCTCTATGGTATAGATGGCAACATTTCCCGAGCCTGAAACACAGCAGCGTTTGCCCTCAAGCGAGTCTCCGTATTTGTTGAGGATATTCTCGGCAAAGTAGACCGAACCGTAGCCGGTTGCTTCTTTACGGGTGTTCGAACCTCCCCAGTTAATGCTTTTGCCTGTAAGCACCCCTTCGAAACGGCGTGTGATCTTTTTATACATCCCGAACAGGTAACCGATCTCTCTTGCCCCTACACCGATATCTCCGGCAGGAACATCTTTGGTCTCTCCGATATGCTGGTAGAGTTCGGTCATGAACGCTTGGCAAAAACGCATGATCTCATTGTCACTTTTGCCTTTGGGATCGAAGTTGCTTCCCCCTTTGGCACCACCGATAGGCAACCCTGTGAGGGCGTTTTTGAATATCTGCTCGAATCCGAGGAACTTGATGATGCCCAGATTGACCGTAGGGTGGAAACGCAGACCGCCTTTATAGGGACCGATGGCAGAGTTGAACTGCACGCGGTAGCCGATATTGGTCTGAATGATCCCGTGGTCATCGACCCAGTTGACACGGAAGATGATGGTACGTTCAGGTACGGTGATACGCTCTAGGATATTGTAGTGATCGTATCGATCATCCTCTTTGAGCAGAGGGGTAAGAGAGTGCAATACTTCCTGGGTTGCTTGGTAGAACTCCGCTTGTCCCGGGCTGTGGC
>Ga0256843_1002112_pt1 | contig 14833 bp, 16 predicted proteins | sample AlvinellametaG_FD_191572 | JGI IMG/M metagenome (GOLD analysis project Ga0256843, IMG submission 191572) | Pompeii worm associated microbial communities from hydrothermal vent at the East Pacific Rise, Pacific Ocean - Alvinella | ecosystem: Host-associated > Annelida > Integument > Unclassified ... | reverse complement strand
TATAAATTTCTACTTCAACATTTCCATTAGACTCTTTTGCAGCTTCCAAAGAGGTACCAAAAAGAGAGATTATCATTACAAAAAGTGTTACTCTTCTCATTTTCTTTTTACCTCTTTGTCTCTGTCATCCAAAATAGATTTTTAATGTTAAAAAATATTATATCATATCCTATCTCTGTTTTTCCCATAATCTCTCTCCTTTTTTAGAATTTATACTTAATTTTAACATTTGATTATCAATACTATACCAATAATATATTAACTAGAAAAAATTTTTATGTTCTATACTCTGCATTAATTTTGACATACTCATAGCTCAAATCACAACCATAAGCTGTATATTTTCCATCTCCAATGCCCAAATTACAATGGATTTTAAAACTCTCTTTTTTTAAAATTTTATAGGCTTCTTCTTCCCTTTTTTTATCTAATTCTTTATGTTCTTTATCATAAATTAATAGATCATCATAATAGATACTTAATTTATCTTCATCACATTCGACTCCACTTGCTCCAATTGTAGAAGCAATTCTTCCCCAATTTGGATCCTCCCCAAACAAAGCAGTCTTTACAAGCAAAGAGTTTGATAATTTTTTTGCAACAATTTTAGCTTCAGAGTTATCTTTTGCTCCTACAACTTCAAAGGCTACTACTTTATTTGCACCTTCTCCATCTTTTAAAATCATCATTGCAAGTTCAAAAGTCATACGTTCAAGTGCCTCTACAAAGGCTTCTTTATCCCAGATTCCGCTTGTACCACTACTAATTAAAAACAAAGAATCATTTGTAGAAGTATCTCCATCTACACTTATTTTATTGAAGCTTTTATTTGCAGCATTTTGAAGAATTTCATTTATCTCCTCCTTTGGAACTTTTGCATCTGTTGCTATAAAACATAGCATTGTAGCCATTGAAGGGTTAATCATTCCAGCACCTTTGGCTACACCAGCAATTTCAAAGCTCCCCCCCGTTTCTAATTTTACCCTAAATCTTAGCATTTTTGGAAATTTATCTGTTGTTAAAATAGCCATTGAGAAAGATTTTGAATCTTTTGCATCCCAATTAAATTTAGAAAGTCCCAAAATGATTTTTTCTTTTGGAAGACGGTATCCAATTACTCCAGTAGAACTCATAATGGGATTTTTAATATTTAGATCTTCTGGGAGAGATGATAAAATCTCTTCAATATCTCTTATTCCCTCTTTTCCTGTCATAGCATTTGCATTTTTTGCATTTACTAAAATAAAATTTCCATCAAAAGTTTTGGAATATCTAAGAGCGTGTTGAATAGGAGCAGCTTTAAAATTATTTGAAGTAAACACAGCGCTAATTAAGGAGATCTCTTTTGATCTAATAAAACCTAAATCTTCTTGAGAACCTTCTCTTAAGCCACAATTTACTCCCTGGCAGAAGAAACCATCAATTTCACCAATCCCACCATTTAAAGATTCAATTTCAAACATAAAAAACCTTTAGTAACGAAATAATACAGAATCTGAGCTATATTCTAATATGGTAGGAAATTATAACAAAAGATTTAAAAAAAATTATAAGTTTAAGAAGCCAAGCCAAAAGGCCTGGAAGAAGTTAGATCTGCTCTTTTGCAGCTTTTTTTCTCATAGTTCTAAGAGTAGAAGCAGCAACTTTGATTTTTTTTCTTGTTCCATCTTCAAGAGTAATTCTAACAGTTCTTAAATTTGGCAATTGTCTCTTTTTTGTTTTATTGTGTGCATGAGAAACATTATATCCAACAAGTGGACCCTTTCCTGTAATTTGACATTTTCTTGACATTTCAAATCCTTTATACTAATTCTATAAATGCCATCTCTGCAGCATCACCACGGCGGATTCTAGTTCTAATAATTCTAGTGTATCCACCATTTCTCTCTTTATATCTTGGAGCAATCTCTTCTACAAGTTTTTTTGTAGATTCTTTATCTTGTAAATATGCAAAGACTGCTCTGTGAGCATTAAAATCTCCAACTCTTGCTTTTGTAATTAATCTTTCATAATATCTTCTAAGCTCTTTTGCTTTTGGAAGAGTTGTCTCAATTCTTTCATGTTTTGTAAGAGCAATTGCTAAGTTTTTAAGCAAAGCTGCTCTGTGTTGAGATTTTCGACCAAGTTTTCTATACCCATGTCTATGTCTCATGGCTTTTCCTTTTTATATTTCTTTTAGCTGTTTAATTTTTTTCATAAGAGCCAAACGGGTCTCTTCACTCATCTCATAATCTTCTCCAAACCCGTGCTCATTTAAGACCTCTTTAATCTCTTCTAAAGATCTTTTACCCAAGTTTTTAATATTTTTTAATTCACTCTCATCCATCAAGACGATCTCACCAAGATATTTAATTCCTGCTCGATCTAAAGAGTTGTAACTTCTTGCACTAAGACCTAAAGAATCAACTGTTAAGAGGAGATTTTTCATTTCATTATCTCCACTTTCACTGCTGATTCCAGCATCAAAATTAAGATTTAGCACCTTTTTAAAAATTGATAATTGAGCATTCATAGTCTCAAGTGCATTACTAAAAGCATCAACTGGACTAATTTGCCCATCAGTTTCTATTTCAAAGATGATTCTTTCATAATCTGCACTGTCACCAACCAAAACATTATCTATTTTATAGTTTGCCTTTTTTACTGGTGTAAAGAATGCATCAAGAGCTATTGCACCTGGATCGATCTCTTCTCTAAGATCTTCACTTGGAACATATCCAATTCCTTTGGCAATTTCTAAAGAGAAATTTAATTCTCCATCTTCATTTAGATTTGCCAAAACTACATCTTTATTTACAACCTCAATTGAATCATTCTCTAAGTCTCCAGCTTTTACCACTCTTGGACCTTTGAAGCTGTAACTTACTACTGCTCTGCTTAAATCATCTTTGATTTTAAATCTAATTTTCTTTAAGTTAATAATAAAGACTGCAATATCTTCATGCATTCCTCTAATTGAATCAAACTCATGAGCTGCTCCCTCAATCTTTAAAGAAATAGGAGCATACCCAATTGAACTTCCCAAAAGAAGTCTTCTTAGAGGGTGTGCTAATGTAATAGCATAACCCATTTCAAAAGGGTAAGCAATTACTTGTGCTTTTGTTGGACTAATCTCATTTACTTCTACTGTATCTGGCAAAGAAGGTGCTGTTTTTATTTTTCTCATTTTGCTAGCCTTTAGTTACTATTACTTAGAGTACAACTCAACTATCAATCTCTCTTCAACAGGAATCTTAATCTCATCTCTTTCTGGAATTCTAGTAAAAATTCCAAATAATTTTTCTTTATCGACATCTACCCATTCAACAATTCCAGTTTGATTTGTTAGATCAATTGATTTTTGAATTTGTGGGTTGTTTTTACTTTTTTCTCTAATTTCAATCTTTTGACCAGGTTTAACTCTATAAGATGGGATATCAACTCTTTTTCCATCTACTAAAATGTGTCCATGATTTACAAGCTGTCTAGCAAAAGCTCTAGTTGTAGCAAATCCCATTCTATAAACTACATTATCAAGTCTTTGCTCTAAAAGCTTAATCAAAAGTTCCCCGGTATTTCCTTCAAGCCTGTTTGCTTCTTGGAAAATTCTTCTAAATTGTTTTTCGCTAACACCATACATAAATTTAGCTTTTTGTTTTTCTCTAAGCTGCAAACCATATTCACTAATTTTTGCTCTTCTTTGACCATGCTGTCCTGGAGCATAAGGTCTTCTTTGAAGTGCACTTTTCCCTGCTAATCTTCTTTCGCCCTTCAAACCTAAATCTACACCCAATCGGCGTTCGAGTTTTTCTCTTGGACCTCTATATCTTGCCATTATTTTACCTTTGACTTTTCTTTTTTTATTTTTATTTTGGACTCAAAAAAAATTTTATACTCTTCTCTTCTTAGGAGGACGACATCCATTATGTGGAAGTGGTGTGATATCCTTAAACCAAATTACTCTAATTCCTTCAATTGCACCAACAGATTTAATTGCTGTATCTCTTCCAGAACCTGGACCTTGAACTTTGATTCCTACCTCTTTGATTCCATACTCTTTTGCTTTATTCATAGCATCTTCTACTGCTTGTTGAGCCGCGTATGGAGTAGATTTTTTACTTCCTTTAAAACCCAAAGCTCCAGCACTACTCCAAGTTAGAACATTTCCCATTTCATCAGTTACTGTAATTACAGTATTATTAAAAGTTGCAGCAATATAAACTACACCTCTTGCAACACTTTTTTTGATCTTCTTTTTAGCCACTTCCTACTCCTTATGCTGCACCAACTGTTTTTCTCTTACCTTTTCTGGTTCGAGCATTTGTTTTTGTTCTTTGACCTCTTACTGGAAGTCCACGTCTATGTCTTAGACCTCTATAATTTCCAAGATCCATCAAAGCTTTGATATCCATCATAACTTTTTTTCGAAGATCCCCTTCTACTTGATAATTATTTTGGATCTCTTTACGAATAGTTGCAGCTTCTGCATCTGTAAGCTCATAAACTCTTTTATCATAACTAATACCTGTTGCATCAAGAATTTTTCTTGAGCTTGTCAAACCAATCCCATAGATGTATGTTAGAGCATACTCCATTCTCTTATTTTTTGGTAAATCAACACCAGCAATACGAGCCATATTTATCCTTGTCTTTGTTTATGTTTTGGATTTTTACAAATTACTCTTACAATACCCTTGCGTTTGATGATTTTACAATCATCACATATCTTCTTAACTGATGGTCTTACTTTCATAAAAGTGCTCCTAAGGTTATTTCACCTACATTTGTCTGTGGATTGATGAGAATTTCTCAATCCGACCCTTACTGAAACGGTGAGATTTCAATAAAGCTCCTTCACACAGACCCCACCCAAAATTAATAGATGGAGCGCAGATTATACCAAAAAAATCTTAAATAAAATTTTCCATATTTAAAAGAGATTTTTTATAAAACAAATGATGACTTTAATAAGAGTTTTTAAAACTTTAAAGACTCCCCAAGAAGGAGAGAACTTTTAAAGTCTTGCTTCATAGCGGCGAAGCATATAAAGTTTTTTAAGAATTTTTTTGCGGGTAGCAATTTTCTCTTTTTTTCTTCTTTCAGTTGGTTTTTCGTAATGCTGTCTTGCTCTAGCTTCTGTTACGATCAAATTTCTATCGCATTGTCTTTTGAATCTTCTGTAAGCTTCTTCAAAAGTATCTTTTGGTGATACAACTATCCCTGGCACTAATATCACCCCCTTTCTGCTAAACTAAAGGCGCTAATTCTAGCCTAAATTATCTTAATTAATTCTTATTTGATCTTTTAGTCAAAGTTGCTACTAAATACTCTCCTGCTTTTTGAGTAATTTTTGCAAAATAGCATTCTCCTACTTTTACCTCAAAATCACCTTTATCATTTATTAAAATTTCTCCATCAATTTCTACTGCCCATTTAAGAGGTCTTGCAGAAAGGAAAAATTCATGTTCACTACTTAAGCCATCAATTACAACTTCGATCTCTTTGTCTAAGAGTTTTTCTAATGAGCGATCCTTTGCTTTTTTAGCAATTTCTCCTAAAATTTCTGTTCTTTTTAAAATTACTTCTTCTGGAAGCTGTGGAAGAGTATAAGCTTTTGTATTTTCTTCATTTGAGTATGCAAAAACATTTATTCTATCAAATTCAAACTCTTCTAAAAATTCACAAAGTCTGTTAAAAGCTTCCTCTGTTTCATTTGGGTGTCCTGCTATTACAGAAGTTCGAAGAAAACTTCCTTTTTTTTCTCTCATTCTTTCTAAAAGAGCAATTGTCTCTTTTTCTCCAAAGCCTCTTTTCATAATCTTTAAGACTTTATTATCAATATGTTGAATTGGCATATCATAATAGGTTTGAAAGATTTCTGAATCTGCAATTTTATCGATTAATTCAAAAGTGGTTGTACTTGGATAAAGATACAAAATTCTAGCACTCTTTACTCCAGGAAGTAATTGCACTTGCTCTATTAATTCAATTAAACCATTTTTCATTCCTAAATCTCTTCCATAGCTAGAACTATCTTGAGAGATAAAAGAAAAATCACAAAAACCTTTTTGAGTCAAATTAGAAACTTCTTGAATGATAGAATCTAACTTTCTAGACTTTAATTTTCCTTTGAAAGATGGAATTGCACAAAAAGAGCAAGTTTGATTACATCCTTCTGCTATTTTAATATAAGCGTGATAATTTGAGCCTGTAATTAATCTTGGAGCATTTTCATTTATCAAATAGACCTCTGGAGAAAAACTACTTTTTCGTAAAGAGACAATTTCATCAATTCTTTCATAATCTCCAACTCCAGTAAAAATATCAACTTCTGGAAGTTCTAAGCTAAGTTCTTCCTTATATCTTTGGCTTAAACATCCACTCATTACAAGTAAAGAGTCTTTTTTTCTCTGTTGATGGAGATCTAAAATTGTCTGAATACTTTCAGCTTTTGCTGCTTCAATAAATCCGCAAGTATTTACAATAATCAAATCTGCACTGCTTGGATCATCAGTGAGGGTGTAGGAGCTAAGTTTTCCTAGCATCACCTCACTATCAACCAAATTTTTAGTACATCCAAGACTTACTAAATGAAGAGTTTTTGACACTTTTATTTACTTTTATTATCTTCTTGAGATTTGTTAGCTTTTTTTGGAAGCTCAGCTACAATTACACCTCTTAAATCATAAAGTTTAAATCCAGTAGCTTTATCATTTGGATATTTTTTGGCAATTGTCTCTTTTACTTTTGGATCAATTTTATCTAAATTTCCATGACATTTTAAACAGACGTCATCAATCAAAAGAGGTTTATAAACTCTTACTTTATTTCCTGCATCAACTACAAAAGGTTTTGCTTTGAATTTTCCAGCTTTTTTAGCTTCTAAAAGTTTATTCATAACTTTTGTATCGATTTCATCTGGTTTATTATCTGGATTTCTATACTTTAGTGCAGTTCTTCTTACAATTACTCCTTCTGGAAAATTTTTGGCAACCTCTTTTGCAATTTTTGAAGCATTGTTAGCGCAAAACTCTGCTGCTTTTGCCCCAGTTGGATCTTCTTTCATTCTCTTTTTTACTTCTGCTTTTAGAGCTTTTCCAAGCATTTTAATATATTTTACACCCTCTTTTACAACTGGATCTGGTTTTGTTGGAGCTTCTGTTGCCATTAAACTTAGACTCAAAATTGATAAAACAACCAAACTCTTTTTCATACTAAATTTCTCCTATTTAAAATTTTTTGCAAATTATACAAAAAAATTTTGAGAATTACTATCAATTTTAATTTTTTAGATTAAAACTCCCCAAAAAGAGGAGATTAAAAAATTACTACCGATTTAATTTCTGTAAACTCTTCCAGAGCAAATCTTGGACCTTCTCTTCCAACTCCAGAAAGTTTCACACCGCCGTATGGTTGAATATCAAATCTTACAGTTGGAATATCATTTACAACCACTCCTCCACTTTCAGATTCATCTATAAATTTTTTCGCATCCTTGATTGAATTTGTAAAAATAGAATATTGCAAACCATATGGAGAGTTATTAATTTTTTCTAAAGCTTCGTCAATATTTTCAACTGCTACAAGTGAAACAATTGGAGCAAAAACCTCTTCACAGACAATTTTCATATCATCTGTAACATTTGTTACAATTGTAGGAGGGAAAATTCCATCTATCTCCTTGCCTCCGGTTAAAATTGTAGCACCTTCACTTTTTGCACTATCTACCCAAGATTTTGCTCTTTGTTTTGCATCTTCGTTAATTAATGGTCCCATAAAAGTATCATCTTCATAAGGTGAACCAACTTTGAGCTTTTGAGTCTCTTTTGCCATTAAAGAAGCAAATTCATCATAAATCTCTTTATGTACATAAATTCTTTGAAGAGAAATACAAACTTGTCCACTATTATAAAATGATCCAAAAGCACATTTTTTTGCTGCTTCAGGTAAATTTGCGCTCTTATCAATATAAGTGGCTGCATTTCCACCAAGTTCTAAAGAGATCTTTTTAATTCCAGCTTCAGATGTAATTATCTTTCCCACAGGAACTGATCCAGTAAAACTAATTACTCTTGGAATTGAACTCTTTACAAGTGCTGAGCCAACTTCTGCATCTCCATAAACAACACTCAAAGCATCTTTAATTGCAAATTCAGATTCAACAAAAAGCTCTGCAAATTTATAAGCAGTAAGCGGAGCTTCTGGAGTAGGCTTTAAGACTACACTATTTCCAGCTCCAAGAGCAGGAGCAATCTTATGAGCGATGAGGTTTAATGGAAAATTAAAAGGTGTAATTGCTACAACAACTCCAACTGGAACTCTTTTGTAATAAGCTAAAGCTTCTCTCCCGCTAATTGTTGCATCAGTATTAATTGTCTCTCCTCCAAAACTTATCAACTCTTTTGCAGTTAATTCAATTGTTTCAGCACACCTTTGAACCTCTATTCTTGCAAAATAGATCGGTTTTGAGATTTCATCAACAATCAATCTAGCAAACTCTTCTTTTCTTTCTCTAAGTTTTTTTGCTACATCCTCAAGCCAAGCAATTCTTTGATGAAGTGGAGCTTTTGCAGTATTTTTTGAAGCTTTTTTTGCAATTTCAAGAGCTTTTTTTGCATCATTTTTCGTACATTTTGGATATTTGCTTACGACTTTTTTTGTATAAGGATTGATTCTATCAATTAAATCTTTTTTGCTTTCTCTAGTAGATCCAAAAAAAATTTTTGCTTCTAAGTTGTTTTTAGACATTATTCCTCCTTTTCTAAAATAATTAATCTCTCTTTTACATCTTCATAGACCAAAGCATCAATTACAACTTCTATTTTTTTTTCAAAAATCTCTTCTACAACTAAAATTGCAGACAAATCATAAGGATTTGGAGAGATTTTAGATCTAATTTTTATCTCCTCTTTAAAACTAGGAGGAGAATAGATCAAATCTAAAATATTTTTATATTCTTTTTTCGCAAGTTTATTATATGTTTTAAGAGTAATAAATCTTATCTCATCACGATTTAAATAATAAACATCATCTATCTTTTTTTCAATATTTCCCCTAGTAAAACCTCTTTTTAGAGTAGAATAAGGCAAAATATGGGAAAAGACAACTCTTTTTTTTACCTTTAATAATCCAGATTTTAATCTATAATTTAAAAATCTTTCTTTTAAGATTTCATATTTGATCTTTTTTTCTTCAAGCTCTACTCTTTTTTGATAAAGTTTTATTCTTTCTTGAATTGAATCTGGAAGAATTTGATTTGAAATTGGATCAAAAAGTTCATCTGCTATCTTTTTTTGTTCACTCCTTTGCATCCCCAAAGCATAAATGCACCCACAATAATCTTGACGATAAATTTTAGACTCTTTTGCCATCTTATTCTGTTCTAAAGTGCCATTTTTTGTCCTATAATCTACAGTAACAAATTCTACCCCAAACTCTTTTGCTGCCAATTGTCCTTGAGTTTTTAATTGAGAAATAGACTTTTTAGGAGAGGTAAGAAGGGTTGATGTAAAACTTTTTTGTTTCAATTTAGAAGCAACTTTAGCACTCTCTTTGAATCTATGATCAAAACAGACAGAACATCTTTTTCCCTTTTCTGGTTCTTTTTCTAAACCTTTTACAGCATTAAGCCAAGCTCTAAAATCATATTCTCCTTCAATAAGTTTAATTCCGAGCTCTTTACAACTCCTTTTTACCTCTAAAAGTCTGAGATAATACTCACTGTAAGGATGAATATTTGGATCATAAAAAAAACCTATCAATTCCTCATCTGGAAAATCTTCTTTTAATCTTTGCAAAAAATAGTGACTATCTACTGCACAGCAGATATGAACCAACATTTTTTACCCCATTTTTATCCCAACAACAAATCCAGCAATAGCAGAAAGTGTTCCTGAGACTTTAATTTGAGAAATTCGCTCTTTTAAAAAAATTACAAATTGAGAAAAAGCTTGACTCATAGAATCTACAAAACTTAAAAGTTGATCCTCATTGATTGTGACAATATGTTTATACTCTAAGAAAAAGATTAAAATCAAGGCAAGTCCAACCAAAAAAAGCATCAATTTAAAACTCTTTTTCAAAACATATCCAATTGCAAGTCCAACCAAAAAACTAGCCCCCATAGTTAAATATGGAAGCTCTGGAAGAGAACTAGCTCCTTGTTGTGTGAAATTTTCTGAATTCATAAATTTACTCCTTTACTTCAAACCAAGCATCTTCATCTAATTCTAAAATTTTCCAAGGAAGTCCTTGAGAATTTAATTCTTCCATAAATGGATCTGGATCAAACTCTTCCAAATTGTGTACACCTTCTTTATACCAAATCTTTTTTAGCATAAGTTTTGCACCTATCATTGCAGGAACTCCAGTAGTATAACTTACAGCTTGACTTAGAGTCTCTTTGTAACACTCTTGATGATCACTTACTTGATAAATGTAAACTTTCTTTCTTTTTCCATCTTTTATTCCTTCTATAAAGACTCCAATATTTGTTTTTCCTTTTGTTCTTGCTCCAAGAGAGGCTGGATCTGGAAGGAGAGCCTTTAAAAGTTGCAAAGGTACAACTTTACATCCATTAACTTCTACCTCATCAATTCTAGTCATTCCAACATTATCTAAAACTTTTAAGTGAGTTAAATAACTCTGACTAAAAGTCATCCAAAACCTGATTCTCTTTAAATTTGGAATATTTTTTACCAAAGATTCTTCTTCCTCGTGATAGAGTAAATAACTATCTTTTGGTCCAATTTCTGGATAATCCCAAACCATTTTTATCTCCATTGGCTTAGTCTCAATCCATTTTCCATTTTCCCAATATCTTCCATTAGAATTTACTTCTCTAATATTAATTTCTGGATTAAAATTTGTTGCAAAAGGATATCCATGATCTCCTGCATTGCAATCTAAAATATCAATGTAGTGAATTTCATCAAAGTAGTGCTTCTGTGCATAAGCTACAAAAACATTTGTCACTCCAGGATCAAAACCGCTTCCAAGAAGTCCCATAATTCCAGCTTTTTTGAAAGCTTCATCTCTTGCCCATTGCTCTTTATACTCAAATTTTGCAGTATCTGGATGTTCATAATTTGCAGTATCAAGATAATCTACTTTTGTTTTTATGCAGGCATCCATTATTGTTAAATCTTGATAAGGCAAAGCTACATTAATAACAATATCAGCTTTTACTTCTTGAATTAAATTTACAACTTCTTCAAGATTGTCAGCATCAACTTTTGCAGTATTAATTTCTACTCCAACTTTTTCTTTAACATCTTTTGCAATCTCATCACATTTACTCTTTGTTCTGCTAGCAAGAGTAATTTTTCCAAAAGTATCACTATTTATCGCACACTTAAATGCTACAACTCTTCCAACTCCACCTGCTCCAATTATCAAAGTACTCTTAGACATAGCTCTCCTTTATCAATCTTAAGATAATCTAATCAAATTATATCTAAGAGTTTAGGAGTTTTTGGTTTTGAAAGAAAAGATGCAAATCAAAAAAGTTTTAAAAGAAATTCTAGTTCTTTTTTTAATTATTTTGGGAATTAGTACTCTTTTTAGAATTTATAAAATCTCTGATATTAGTATGAATTATACTTTAGTCGAAGGAGACTTTGTAGTTGTAGATAATTTTTCAATTGGAATACATTTCCCCTCTTTTCCTCTCTTTTTTTGGGATAAGCATATCTGGAGTAATGAAAAAAATATAAAAAGAGGAGATATTTTAGTATTTAGATATAAATTAGATCCACGACTCTATATAAAAAGGTGTGTTGCTCTTCCAGGAGATTTAATTTTTCAAAAGGAAAAAAATCTATTTTTGCAAATTCAAGCAAATTCTAAGAAAACTTTAAAATTTGCGAAAGAGTTGAATTTAAAATTAGTAAGAATTAAAAATTCTTGGTGGATCAAAAATCCTTATAAAAAATTTTATAGTGTAGTTCATGATGAAAGAGTAATTGGACCAAAAGAGTTAATTAATATTCCAATTCAAAAGATTCCTCCTCATTCATACTTTTTTATGGGGGACTTTAGAGATAATTCAACAGATAGCAGATTCTTTGGGCCAATAGAGTATGATTATATTTATTATAAAGTTAGATTTATCTTCAAAAAATCAAGAAATATAAATACTCTTGGAAAAATAAGAAATCTTAAAAGTTAGTTCAAAAAAACTCTTATATTTTCTAATATTTGAAATAATTAACATCTAAAGCTTAAAAGATATAGTATAATTTGGCGTCTGAAGTTAAATTTTATTTTTAACTTTAGACTATTTTCTTTTTTGTAGAAACCATTTTGGCTTTCTACCTTTTAATCAAGAATTAATTTTTTAGGAGTTTGCTTTGAAAAACTTTAGCAGTAGAGTTTGGAGAATTTTACTCTATTTTGCAATTGGGAGCTCTATTCTTAGAGCAGGAGTTAGCGGAGTAGTCTTTAGAGATTACAATGGAGATGGAATCAAGCAATCAAAGGAGCCTGGAGTTGAAGGTGTTTTGGTAAAAGCTTATGAAAATGATCCAAATAATAAAGATAAACTAGTAGCTACAACTACAACAAATAGTAATGGAGAGTACTTGCTAAATCTTAACTCCTTTCCAGTTAGACTTGAATTTGAGCTTCAAAATAGTACAAATAGTTGTCTAGGAAGAGACAAAATAGATTTTCCATCAATAAATGGAAGCGTCTATGGAAGTAGTATTCAATTTGTACAAGCCAATGGAGAAATCCACAATTTTGCAATAAATTACCCAAAAGATTACATAACACAAACTAATCCTTACACTTTTATTCCGGTTCTTTTTAATGGAGATCCATTAGCAGGTGGAGATTCTGGAGAGTTTGATGCAGTAGTAAAATTTCACTATCTAAATACTGGATATGCAGCAAATTCTGGGAGAGGGAAAAGTACAGGAGAAGCATGGATTGGACTTGTAAAACATAAGCAAGTTGGAAGTTTACAAGGTGCAGTTTACTCAAGACAGGCAAATAAAATATTTGTCTCTGCTCTTTTAAGAAGACATGAAGGTTTAGGTCCTCTTGGAAGCGGTGGAATTTATATGATTGATCCTGAGAAAAATTCAACTCTTCAAACTCAAGATGTTGGATTTTTAAATTTTGATGCTTTAGGAATTAAAACATCTGAACAAGGAACTTACACTTCAGATGTAATAAATGGAGGAGATAGCGATCCAAATAATGACTCTGTAAATTTTTCTCCAGTAATTGGATCAAATTCTCAAAGAGGTTTGCCTGCTAGCAAAGATGACCCTTCAAATGATCCAACAGCTTATGTCCAAGTAGGAAAGCTCTCTCTTGGAGGACTTGGAATATCTCAAGATGGAAGATATCTTTATAGTGTAAATTTGTATGATAGGAAATTATATCAAGTTGACTTAACAGATCCTAAATCTCCAGTTGCTCCAAGCAACAATAAAATACAATCTTCTCAAATTCCAAACCCTTGTGGATATAGTTCCAAAGCTGGAGAGTATAGACCTTTTGGATTAAGAGTTTATAGAGGAAAAGCTTATGTTGGAATCGTCTGTTCTGGACAAGATGCGCAAGGAAATCAAGTAGCAGATTCTATTGATGATCTAAAAGCATTTATTTATAGCATTGAGCTTAAGAATTTTCCTTCTAGCAATTGGGAAGAAGAAACTAGCTTTGATTTAAATTATAGAAATAGTACTAAAGAGACTTGGCATTGGTATCCTTGGACAAATGAATGGAAAGGCGACAGTAGATATGGAATGCCAATTATTGGAGATATTGACTTTGATAATCAAGGAAATATGTTAGTTGGTTTGATAGATATTCACTCTTGGCAAGGAGGATATAATAACAAAACTCTCTCTACTGATGATATCATAAGTGTAGAATCTACAGGAGATGTTATTAAGTTAAATAGATCATTTGTGAATAATAAGTGTGAATACAAAGATATAAATTTGACGGTAAAAGAGTTTTATGATGATAATAATCACCATTGGGAGAGTATGGTTGGAACTATCAAAGCTTACAAAGCTACAGATACTGATAGAGCTTTAGCAACCTTTATGGATCCTCTTGATATTTGGGCTTCTGGAACTATGCTTTATAATAATGAAGATGGTTCAAAAGCTCAAAGTGAAGGGTACGAAATAATTTATGGAAAGACTAATCACTTTGGAAAAGCTCACAGTATTGGAGATTTGGATGTAATAGAAGCAAATGAACCAATTGAAATTGGAAATAGAATCTGGAAAGATTTGGATAAAGATGGAATACAAGACCCAGGAGAAGAAGGAATTGGGGATGTTGAGGTGGAACTTTTAGATGAGAACAATCAAGTAATTGCAACAACAAAAACCGATAATAATGGAGAGTACTATTTTAATAGCAATATTAAACCTTTTAGCAATTATACAATTAGAATCTCTCCAAATGATTTTTCAAACTCAAAAGGAAAAACTGGCACTCCACTTGAAGGTTTAGGAGTTACAACTCAAGATAGCACAAGCAACTCTAGTGACTCTGACAAAGTAGACTCTGATGCCTTTTTAGAGGCAGGGTATGCTGTAATTAAAATCACAACTTCAGATTATGGGGTAAATAATCACTCTTTTGACTTTGGATTTCAAGAAGTAAATGGGATAACGATTGGAGATAGGATTTGGTTGGACAAAGATGCAGATGGAATCCAAGACTCAGCAGAAGCTGATTTTAACGAAAGTATTACTATTACTTTGCTAGATAAAGATGGAAATACAATAGATTCAATTACTACAAGTAACGGAAAATATGAATTTAAAGATATAACTCCAGGAGAATATAAATTAAAATTTAGCTTGCCTTCTGGATATAGTAT
>Ga0256843_1002111_pt1 | contig 14841 bp, 11 predicted proteins | sample AlvinellametaG_FD_191572 | JGI IMG/M metagenome (GOLD analysis project Ga0256843, IMG submission 191572) | Pompeii worm associated microbial communities from hydrothermal vent at the East Pacific Rise, Pacific Ocean - Alvinella | ecosystem: Host-associated > Annelida > Integument > Unclassified ... | reverse complement strand
ATTAAGGATCGAAACAACAACAACACTTAACTCCCTTTCTTCTCGAAACACCTTCACAAAGGGGCGTTGCATCTTTGCTGTTATATTCCAATCTATATGACGGATATCATCTCCTGGCATATACTCACGAAGTTCGATGAAGTCATACCCTTCTCCATGAAACATAGAGGGGTTGTTACCGATCATTTCACTAAAAACCTGCCGTTTAGCTTTGACTAGAATCTTTTGTAATTTACTCATAACAAAAGTATAACCCAGTGGAGTTAATGATTGGAAAATTTTTTTACTCTTTTTCATGGTATAATTTCTTCACTAAACAAAAAGTGATTTCAATGTACCCTTTTAAAAAAATTTTTCTATCTTTTTTATTTATTCTTATCAGTTTCTTAGGCTGTAATAGTACTCAAAAGAGTACACAAGAGATACCTAGTCAAGAAAAATATGCTTTACATGAAAATATATCTGCAACCTATTTTTGGGTAGGAGAAGGAGCAAGTGATGAAAATGGATATATAGACAACTTTGCAAGTGCATGGGATGAACAATGGATGCAACATTATGGAGGGATAGACAATCCTTATAATAGAAATGGATATCTTCCTGCAGACTTCACCCCTTTAGAAAATCCATTTTACATCGCATTACCATATAACGACCTTGATGAGGATGGAAACCAAAAAAAAGAGGTAAAAGATATCTTACCATGGTATGATGCAAATCTATCAAAAAACATATCTCAATGTAAAAATAGATGGGTAAAAATAACACTTCTTTCAAATAATAAAACAGTATATGCACAATGGGAAGACGTAGGGCCTTTTCAAACAGATGACAAGAACTATGTTTTTGGTTCTTCCAATCCTATTAATACTATCAATAATAATGCAGGTATCGATGTCTCGCCTGCTGTTAGAACATACCTCAATATGCAAGACATAGATTCTGTTTCATGGAGATTTGTAGATACAGAAGATGTGCCAGATGGTCCATGGAAACAAATAATAACCATACGAAAATAAGAAATAAAGGATACACATGATAAAAAATTCGGTTTCATTATTACTATTAAGCTCAATTATCATTATAAGTAGTGGATGTAGCAGTAGTTCATCTGAGAGTTCTTCAGAGCCTGAAGTTCAATGGTACCAACCAGAAAAAACCGCTTCTTTTCACTGGCAACTTCAAGGAAGTATTAATCCGTCATATGATGTGACCATATATGATATTGATCTCTTTGATACATCACCAGAAACCATAGCTTCTTTAAAAGCTCAAGGAAAAAAAGTTATATGTTATTTTAGCGCAGGAAGTTATGAAGGGTGGAGAGAAGATGCTTACTTATTCCATGATTCGGATCTTGGAAATGATCTTGACTGGCATGATGAACGCTGGCTTGATATCAGAAGTGAAAATGTACGTTCAATTATGAAAAATAGGATAGCTCTCGCCGCACAAAAAGGGTGTGATGGAGTAGAACCGGATAATGTAGATGGGTATACGAACGATCCGGGATTTCCTTTAACATATAAGGATCAAATTGAGTATAATACCTTCTTAGCAAATACTGCTCATGAATACAAACTTAGTGTTGCACTTAAAAACGATCTTGAACAGATAAATGATCTTGTTAATTTATTTGATTTTTCTATCAACGAACAGTGTCACCATTATAATGAATGTGACTATATGCAACCTTTTATCTCTCAAGGAAAACCTGTTTTTAATGTTGAATATGATGATATTTATAGAGATAGTCAAGAAGCTTTGAATGCTTTATGCCAAGATAGTTCTGCACGAGAGTTCTATACCCTCGTACTTCCTAAAGCATTAGATGATTCATTTAGAATCTCTTGTAAATAGATCTAAATTAAGGGATAGCAACTGCTTCTAGAACTTTTTGGATAATCTCATCTGTTGTTATCCCTTCTGCTTCTGCCTCATAAGTTAGAACTATACGGTGTCTCATAATCTCATTTGCCAGATACGCCACATCAACAGGGGTTACAAAATCTTTTCCTCTTAGATAAGCCATCGCTTTTACTGCTTTAAACATATCGATACTTACACGAGGAGATGCACCAAACTGAATATAGTTCTCTATCTCTTCCAAACCATACTGAGAAGGGTATCTTGTTGCATTTACAAGTTCTATCATATATTCTTCTACTTCAGGGTCTATATGCACTTTCTTGATCTCTGATCTTATCTCATCGATATCCTCTTTTGTTATAACACTTTGTATCTCTTCCATATTTCCAGATGATATTCGTCTTGCTATCTCAAGCTCTTCTGCTTTTGTATTGTATGAAACAACAAGTTTAAGCATAAAACGGTCAAGTTGCGCTTCTGGTAGTTGATATACACCCTCTTGTTCTACAGGGTTTTGTGTTGCCATAACAAAAAAAGGCTTTTCTATCTCAAATGTTGTATCGCCAAGGGTTACTTGCTTTTCTTGCATCACTTCAAGTAAAGCTGATTGTACTTTTGCAGGGGCGCGGTTGATCTCATCTGCTAAAAGCAGGTTTGTAAAGATAGGTCCTTTTTTTATTTTAAATGTATTGTTCTTAGGATCATAAATCTCTGCTCCTAAAATATCCGCAGGAAGTAAATCCGGAGTAAACTGAGCTCTTTTAAAGTTAAGTCCTAGTGCTTTTGCAAGTGCATTGACCGTAGTTGTTTTTGCAAGTCCAGGAACCCCTTCTATAAGGATATGCCCTTCACAAAAAAATGCTATAAGCAGTGAATCGATCATCTTTTCTTGACCAACAACAACTTTAGCAACTTCCTCTTTTATCAAATCAAACTTAGTAGCCATAAAAACCCCTATATATAAAGTATAACTCTTTTAATGAAGTATATCAAAGAGGATTAAATAATAGGTAAAAACTTCACATCTCAAAAAATTTTCAAAAAATTTTACTTTTTTTTCAAAATCCCTTGACATTAAAAAAAAATTCGACTATAATTCCGTCCACAAACAAAGAGAACTTTGTTTAAAAGCTGTCTCGTTAGCTCAGCCGGTAGAGCATCTCCCTTTTAAGGAGGTGGCCGTTGGTTCGAATCCAACACGGGACACCATTTACAAACCATCCACAAGATGGCCCCATCGTCTAGCGGTTAGGATCCCAGGTTTTCATCCTGGTTACCGGGGTTCGAGTCCCCGTGGGGTCACCATTTTTTTTAATTAATCAAACTAATCTTATCAAATCTGTCTTATAGATAAAAATCACATATGACTATTTTTCTAACAACTAAAAATAGTGATACTCCTTAGACTCTTCTAAGAAGCATCAATCTTCGTATAAACAATATCAGTAATGCAATAGCAAGTATCTTAAAATCAAGTTCACTTGCTTTATGTAAGTTCACAAATGTATCACTAAGGGTTGCTTCATTTCCCATACGTTGCATATCAAGTATCTTTGGAACATATACCGCACTAAACATCAATCCACTAAAAACAGCAGCCATCGCACTAAGATACACTATTCGATCCCTCTGCCCTGTTTTATACATGATCCCTTCATATACTACTATATACGTCACACAGAAATAAACCACATAACTAAAACGTCTAAAGATCTCACTCATGATCATACCCATATTATAATGATCTAACAAAACGCCTACAACATAAGCATCACTTGTAAATACAACAGGTGCAACTATAGCTCCAAGCGTAAGAACCGAACCAAATGTCGCTGCTAAGATTATCAAATATCCAAAATCAAAATATATATTTCTTTTTCCCATCATTTACTCTCCAATGTAAAACCTCTATCAAAACCACTGTAATCTTGATAGAACTCTAATTTTTTATATTTCTTATCTAAAAGATAACTACTAATTTTATCCTTTTGATCATAACCCATCTCACATGTAAAAAATCTAATCTCTCTTCTTAAGGTTTCATCTAGTAATGCTTTGATGATCTCATCTCCAATATCTCCTCCATAAAGAGCATTTTGAGGTTCATAAGAAAGGTTTGATTCTAATTTGACCCCATCTTGGATATAAGGAGGGTTAGATACTAAATAATCTATCTTACATGTAAGTGTATCAAGCAAGTTAGTTTGATGGAGTTCTATACGATCTTGTAAATCAAATTTTTCAATGTTTTTTTGAGCGATCCGTAATGCTTCTTGACTGATATCAGTTGCTATAAAAGAAGCATTTGGCAGATGTTTTGCCAAGATGATAGAAATAATCCCGCTTCCTACTCCAACTTCAACAAACTGAAGTGGTTGCTCTCTATCAACTCTTTGAAGCACTTCATCGATCAAAAGTTCTGTTTCTGGTCGTGGTATTAATGCCCCTTTATCTATAAAAAACTCTTCTCCGTAAAAACTTACTTTGTTAGTGATATATTCCAATGGTTCATTTTCCAAGCGTCTTTTGAGCTTTTCTAACAATTTTTCTTCATCTTTAAGAATGTCATCTTGATGTGAAAGCAGATAGAGTTCATCACATCCAAGATGATCCATCAGTAAAAGTTGTGCTTCGCGAGGAGAATTTTCTATAAGAGGCTTTAGAGCTAAGCTCAGCTCTTTTTGCCACTCTTTTAAAGATCGAGATTTTCTGGAGACCATTTCTCTTTCATCCCATCTTCATCGATATACCCTACATTGACATCTAGTTTTTTCAATCTCTCAACAACCGATGGATGGGTATAGTAAAAGAAAATATAGAGTGGATGTGAGAGTGGAAAACTTTTATTTTCCTGTACCAGTTTTTTCAATGCACTTGCAAGATATAAGTTCCCAGTAGGTCCTCCAAGTTCACTTCCCATACGATCTGCTTCAAACTCATTATGACGACTTACAAATCCCATGATCGGCATCATAATAAACCCTATAACTGGCATAAATAGTAAAAAAAGTATCATAGTTACTGCTGGTATTTGAGGAACACCAAGCTCCATATACAGATCTTCAGGGATATTACCAAATGCAAAAAACACAATAAAGAGCATCGCTCCCATCATTGCAATATTTTTATAGATATCTCCATGAGCAAAGTGTCCAAGTTCATGTCCTAGAACAGCTAAAAGCTCTTTTTTATTCAATTTTTCAATGAGTGTATCAAACAGTACAACTCTTTTGGTTTTTCCAAGCCCTCCAAAATAGGCATTGAGCCTGCTATCTCTTTTACTTGCATCACTTACATATATCCCTTGAGAGTTAAACCCTGTTTTTTGCATCAACTCTTCTATAGCACTTCGAAGTTCTCCATCTTCTAAAGGAGTAAGCTTATCAAAGAACATCGCTCTGATTGTTGGAAAGAACATATTTATAAGGATGATCACTCCAAAGATAAATACAAAGCTCCATAGCCACCACAACTCAAAGTTTGCCATGATCTCATAAACACCCCAAGTAACCAAAGAACCAAAAACAAGTGTTAAAACAAATGCAATGAGATTATCTTTTATATACTGTTTAAGTGTTGTGTTATTAAAACCAAACTCTTTATCAAGTACCATTTTTTCATAATACTCAAACGGTAATGAAACCAAAGAGTTAAGCACTACAAAGCTCATCACTATAGCTACATTGGTTGCTGATGGTGATGAAAAGTGTATATAACTCGTAAGCCAATCTATCCCATATCCAAGCCAAAAGATAAAAACGATATAGTTGATAAAAGTTGAAGCGATATTTATACGCTCTTTTTTAACGGTATAACTTCCCGCTTTTAAAAAATCTGCCGCTTTTAATATAACTGGAGTTTGAAACTTCATATGGGCTACATATCCTATTTGCATTACACTTACATAAATATTTAGTGCAACATAGATCGTATAGATCGCTACAAGTGTTGTTAACATTTTTTTCCTTATTGTATAGGTATCATTTTAACTTTATCATCAACATGAATAGTACCTTTTGGTGTTGCATATATATTGCTCACTACAGCATATATGCTTCCCAAAACTATTCCGGCTATAATGACAGCATAAACTACCCTCTTTTTTTCACCTTTTAAAGTGTTATAATCACTTATATTTTCTAATGTAGGTTCCATCTACTATCCTTTTTTTCGATTTTATACGAAATAGTAACAAAAACTACACAAGAACTTCATACTGTTTTTAAACTAAGATGACGATTTAAGTAAAATTTATATTTATTTTCTTCGTCAATTATTCTCCAAAGAAAGTTTCAATTTTACAAATTCCCCATCTTCATTTAAAGGTAGAATCTTTTTTTCAATTTTAATCTGTTGTTGAGATATCTCTTTTTGTATAAGATATCTTTGGATCATTTGTGCTCTTTGCAGTGCAAGAGACTCTAAAGATCTTTTTGTAACCTTTTCTTTTTCTACCAATAATGCAAACAGCTTTTTTCTCAATTCGATATTATACACATTTTCATTCTCTTTATACTTCTTTTTCAAAGAAATATCTATCTTTTTCAACGATACTTCAGAGTAATATTGTAAATATAATGCTTTGATAAGATCAAGAGCTAAAGCGTTTGTTGATCTTTGTTGGTTGTTTTCTTCACTTTGATTAAGAAGTTTTTGAATAAGTTGTTTTTGTGCTAAAGCATACCTATCCCTATCAATATCATATGTTGGGATCAAAGCAAGAACTATTTTTGATCTTTTTTTCAAAAACAATGCAAGTTTATCGAGCTTTTCTTTTTGAGAAGGAAGTAGTTTTATACTTCCAGCTTCAAAACCAACATAAGAAAGTTCCTTTTGATCAAGTCCAACAAGATCAGCTACAAGATAAAATGGTGAACTAATCACTTTTTTCAAGATATCCTCTAAACTTTGTTGAATCACTCGTGTATAATGAAAACTTGGGTCATTTACATCTCCATCAACTGGTATCTCAAGTTCAATCACACCATTATTGTCTTCTAAAAGTGCCAATGCCAACGATAAAGGGATCTTAGTATTTACATTCTTAGTAGATTGGAGCTCTATATTTCTTAACATAAATCGATTTTTAGAATGAAGTTTTCCATTTTCTATCTTATATTTCAAATGAACAAACAGTTTTCCATTTTCTATCTTATAACCCATATACTCCAACATATATCCACTAAAACGCTTTAGATCCAAGTTTCTAAATTCTAACTTCGTGTCCAAAAATTCTTTTGGATCATTAGATTGAAAATTTCCTTCTATTTTTAAAGAGCCATATTTGTTCACTACCCCATTTAGTGCTATATAGCTGATCTCTTTTGCATTATTTGATAATGCAAGGATCTTTCCATTGAGTGTATGAACTTTTGTTCGAAACGGAATCTGCAATGAATCATCAACAAATATCGCCGATGAATCCTTAATCAAAATATTTCCTATAGCATAAGGAAATGCCTTTTCTTGTGTTTTTTTCTTTTTTTGTGATGTTTTCGCAAGTTCTAGTAAATTAAGCTTTTTAGATTGTGTAATATGGGTAAAAACAAACATCGTATCGATATCTATTTTATTGACATAAGCTCTATTTGGGAAAAGCTCCACTCTAAATTGCTTCATATCTATAGTGTTTGCACCAAAGAATTCCTTTTGTTCTTTTGTATCTTGAAGTGCTATATCCTTTATATAGAGATCTCCCATCATAGATAGATCCGGTTTTGAAGTATCTTTTTGATAGCTGATATTTGCATCTAATGTTATACTTCCTTTTGTAAGTGCTATATAACTATTTTCTTCTATATAAGGGGAAAACTGCGAAACTTCTAGATTCTTTATATTTAAAGAACTTTGAAGCTGTAATAATGGCTTGAGCATATAACTACCTTGAGACCGTATAGGAGTTTTATCTACTTTTGACGTAAATAAAAAAGAACTTTTTTCCAAAGGGTTGCTACTGATATTTTCAACCTTTAGATTCATTTGTTTAACAATAAATTTTTTATTTACTTTCAAGTCATCAAATAGTATAGAACCATTATCAAGTATAACTTTCTCTATAGCATAGAAAAAACTTTTTTGAGATTGTTTTGTACTATTTTTATCTGAACCAAAAAGCTTTGCAAGAAAGAAAGAACCATCTTTATCACGAACAAGATGTAAAACTGGTTTTTGCACTATGATTTGTTTACATGTAAAACTGTTTTTTTCACCTTCATAAGATCCATCTTTCATAACAAAAGCATCAAATTTCATTATTGGCTTTTGTTGTTTGGACTTAAGATCAAACCTTTTAATATCAAGAGCGATCTTTGATGCGGAAAACTTTTTTTTGTGAAATTGTACTCTCGTATGCAATGAAAGTTCAGCACTTTGAAGATCTAAATGAAGATTTTGATCTGTAAGTGCTAGAAGTTTTACTAAATCTATATGTTCTGTATCGATTTGAGCATCAAATCCAAAAGGGTTCTTAAGAACAAACTTTCCTGCTATCTTCAAAGGGCTTTGATGATCGATCTTTGTAAAAAGTTTAAAAGGTATTGGTTGTTGTGAAGTAGTTGAGTAATTCACTAAATCAAATGATAGATCATTAAAGTAAAATGTATCATGCGTTTTACCCTCAATGATATGCAATTTTATATCACTGTTATGAATTTCTATATTATCTATAATCACCGCATACGCTAAAGGATCAGAATCCTTTTTTTCTGCTTTTTTTGAACTAAATATCTTACTAAGATTTAAAGAACCATTATGCAGATCAAGAAATACAAAAGCTTTTTGAAGATCTATCAAAGAGATATAAATCTGCTTTTTCAAAAGTTTTACTGGATCAAGGTCTATATAAAGCTGATCAAAGCTTAAAAGTCTTTTTCTTTTATGTTTTTGGTAGATTTTAAATTGTTTTAGATGGAGTTCAAAACTATAAGGGTTAAATGCAACCTCTTGAAGTTTTGTTTCTAAATGATATGTTTGAAGGAAAAACTTTGGAATATACTCTTTAGCAAGAAAAGGAAGAACCACAAACCCTAAAAAAGTATAAATTGCAACTATACTTCCAAGGATCAGTGCTATTTTTTTAAGCATTTTCTTCTCTTAGAGCCTCCGCTATAAGTTCTATAGGATTTTTAAAAATCACATCTTCTACACCGTTATTGTGCATTGAGTTGTTGATCTGCATTCTACATGCACTACACTCTGCACTTACTATCTCTGCACCGCTTTGTTTGATCATCGCTGCTTTTGGTTTTCCAGCAGCCTCAGCAAAGTGGTACTTTTCACTTTGCATCGTTACCCCACCAAAACCACAACATCTGTTTGGATCACTCATCTCTTTGATCTCATAGTTTTGTGCTATGAGTTCTCTTGGTTCTTCATAGATCCCCTGCATCTTTCGTGCATGACACGGATCATGGTATGTTACACTCAGATCACTTTTCCCTTTTTGAGCAAGTATCTCTTTGAGATTTGTCTTTTGCTCTAACCACTCTGTAGCCATAAAGATCTTATCTTTAAGTGCTACCGCTCTTTCTCTCCACTCTTTATCATCATGGAAAAAATGTTCATAATCCACTTTAAGCATCGCACTACATGTAGCCTCTGGAACAATGATCGCTTCAAGATCTTCATGTTTTGCAAAGATCTTCTCAAAATACTCTATATTGTGTTTTGCATTATGTTCAACTGTATCGAAATCCCCTGTAAAATACGCAGGTGCACCACAACATTTTTGCCCTTTTGCCAAAAATGCATCGATCTCTAAGACTTCAAGTATCTCTAAAAGTGACTCTCCGATAGAGCGGTAATTATAGTTCCCCAAACATCCTATAAATATAGCGACCTTTCGCTTTCCACCGTTGTTGATATTTTCTTTATGAGAGTTCAAGAACGATCGTGCCGCCAAACTTGGCAAGAGTCTTGAAGTTTTCACCATTGGAAGTTCAAACTTCGGTGTCATTGAAAAGATATCTTTTTTCAGTTTAAATCCACATGTTTGAAAGACCCATCCAAATTTAAATGCCAAATCATTAAGCCATCTGTGACGAAGCAACAAAAAGAATGCTTTTTTATACCAAGCGATCCCATATTTTTTTGCTATATCAGCTCTTACTTGCTCTATCACCATATCTGTCGGAAGCGATTTTGGACATACATCGACACAGTTGGTACATAAAAAACAACTCTCAAAGATATCTTTTGCTGTTTTATCTAGCTCTAAGTCTCCCTTATGGTATGCTCCTAAGAGATCTAAAAATCCCCTTGGACTCGTTACCTCATCAGCATTAACATTATGAATGGTACATACTGGGATACATTTTCCACACTTGATACATGGATCTGTATATTCACTAAAATTAAATAATTCTTCTGCTTTGCTCATGCTCTACACCGTCTTTGAAAAACTTTTTTTGTTGCCAACATACTTTTTCATATATGCATCAAAAGGTTGTGCAATATTTCGTATAAGCAATGTTCCTGTTTGACTGCACTCTATCTTTTTATCTGTAATTTTTACAAGCTCTTCATCTTCAAACTCTTTTAACGCTTCTAATGCATCAGCAAAATACTCTTTGAACTTCACCCCAAATTTCTTCTCAAACCGTTTAATATCAAGTTTGAAGTTACTCATAAGTTCCATAATCACATACTGACGAATACGATCATCTTCATTAAGTACTACACCTCTCTCAAACGGTAATTTCCCTGCATCGATCGCTTCTTCGTAACTTGGCATATCTTTAAAGTTCTGAGCATAATAATCCACCCCTTCACCTATAGAGGTAAGTCCTATCCCTATAAGATCTGCTCCCCCTTTTGTTGTATATCCTTGGAAATTTCTATGAAGTTCCCCTTTTTTGATCGCCTTAAAAAGCTCATCATCCGGTTTTGCAAAGTGATCCATCCCGATCATCTCATATCCGTTGGAAGTAAGATAGTCTATAGTATATTGCATGATAGCGAGTTTTTCATCTGGTTGAGGAAGCGTTGTTTCATCGATCTTTCTCATTGTTTTTTTCATCCAAGGAACATGCGCATAGTTAAATACCGCAAAACGATCAGGATTGAGTGTAAGAGCAAGTTTCAGTGTTTCTTTGAACGTATCAAGGGACTGATACGGCAGGCCATATATCAGATCGACATTGACTGAGTGCATATTATATTTTCTTGCTAGATCCATCGCATCTTTTGTGATATTGTACGGCTGTACACGGTGTACGGCAGTTTGAACTTTTTCGTTAAAATCCTGAATACCAAAGCTCACACGATTAAAACCACCTTCACTAAGTACTTTCATCTGATCTTCATTGATATGTCTTGGATCGATCTCACAACTGATCTCAGCATCTTTTGCAAAGTTCGTAAAATACTTTTTGATCTCGCTAATGATCTCTTGAAGTTGAGCAGCACTAAAGAAAGTTGGTGTTCCCCCTCCAAAATGAAGCTGTAAAACCTCTCTTTTTGTATCTATATGCTGTGAAAGGATATTAAGTTCACGTTTAAGATAGTCTATGTAACGAACCATTTTATCCTCTTTTGAGGTGAATACAACATTACATCCACAAAAATAACACGCATTTCTACAAAACGGCAGATGAAAATAAAGACTCAAAGGTCTTTTTTTGTCCTGGTTGTGAAGCTTTTGGATATACTCATCATATGTAAAATCACTCCCAAACTCCAATGCAGTTGGGTAACTTGTGTATCTTGGTCCCGGTTTTGAGTACTTTATAAACTTTGCAAAATCTAACATACTGTTCCTATAGAAAAATATTTTTTGATATTATCTCTAAAAACTACTAACAAAGGGTTTAAGGATATATTTTTCTTTTGTTATAATCTGATTATTATTTTATTTTAAGGAAGTTTATGGAGCTTTTTAAGCAGATTTTTCGTTATTATCTTTATATGATCAGTATCTTTTTTCTAGGGAGATTAGCACTATTTATTACCTATTTTGACAGACTAACTCCAACAGATAGCAGTTATTGGCTTACTTTCTTATATGGGCTTCGCATCGATTCGATCGTAGCAAATATGTTTTTGGTAATCCCACTGCTTCTTTTAGCCTTCTCTCCAAAGATATTATCACGATTTATCAATGTTTTTTTAAAATATTACTTTCTTTTTCTCATAGGATATCTGATCTTTATTGAGATCGCTACATTTCCATTTATGGCTCAATATGATGTACGACCGAACTACCTTTTTGTAGAATACCTCGAATACCCTCAAGAAGTATTTTCTATGATCATAGCAGATTATAAGCTTGAACTTTTGATCGCTTTTATCATTATAGGATCTTTTGGATTTTTCTTTCTACGTCACTATAAAGGGTTTGAAAGTGTCTTTGAGACTCCTTGGTGGAAAAGAGCTTTACTTTTTCTTCCTCTTGGTGCACTACTCTTTATAGGGATCCGCTCTTCTTTCGGTCATAGACCTGCAAATATCTCTGATGCGATGTATTCTAGTAACAGAATTCTAAATGAGATCACAAAAAATTCCCTATATAGTGTTGGGTATGCCATCTATGCCAATAAAGAATATGAAAAACAAAACATTACAAAAGAATATGGAAAAATGCCTATAGATGAGGCTAAAAAGAGATTTTTAAGCAGACTCAATATTCATAGTGAGGATACAAAATACTTTCTTTCTAGAGTAGAACCTTCCCATTTTGATATACATCACCACAAAAACATCGTTATCTTTATCCAAGAGAGTCTGGGAGCACAATTTGTTGAAGCACTTGGAGGAGAGAAAGGGATCACACCTCATCTGAACCAACTGGCACAAGAAGGGATCCTTTTTACTCAGCTTTATTCAAACGGAACAAGAAGTGTTCGTGGCATTGCCGGGCTTGTTGCTGGAAACTTCTCTATCCCAGGAAAAGGAGTAGTCAAACGTAATAAATCGCAAAACGACTATTTTACCCTTGCAAAAGCAGTAAAACCATATGGGTATCATACATCATTTATCTATGGAGGAGAGAGCCGATTTGACAATATGAAGGGATGGTTCTTAGGGAATGGTTTTGATGAAGTGATAGATGAAGAGAAGTTCAAAGACCCTAAATTTGTAGGTACTTGGGGAGTTTGTGATGATGAAGTCGTTCAAAGAGCAAATAAAGAGTTTAAAAAACTGTATGAGCAAAAAGAAAAATTTGCTTCAGTAATATTTTCTACAAGTAACCATACCCCTTTTGACTTTCCAAAAGAGAAGATCAAACCACTTGATGGTATAGAGCTTAAAAGTGTTAAAAATGCTATCAAATATGCTGATTTTGCCATTGGAAAACTGATAGAACTTGCCAAAAAAGAAGGGTATTACAAAGATACTATCTTTGTTATAGCAGCAGATCACAATGTCCGTGTTTATGGAGATGATATCGTTCCAGTGAATATGTTTCATATCCCAGGAGTAATCTTGGGCTCAGATATTAAACCACAGAAATACTCTACTCTTTCTACACAACCTGATGTTTTAGCAACTACACTGGACCTAGCTGGGATCGAAGCAAAGACACCAATTATGGGGCATTCGATCTTTAGTGATAAAAAAACCGATCTTTCACTTATGCAGTTTAACGATACCTATGCACTTCGTGTTGGTGAAAAAGTTGCTGTTTTACAACCTCATAAACAACCAAAAACTTTTCTTTACAAACAAAAACACTTAATTCCAACCACACATGATACAAAACTTGAAAAAGATCTGCTGGCATTTATTATAGTTTTGGACTATATATATCAAAACAGACTTTATCAATAACTTTATTGAAGCTTTTGAGCAAGTTGTCTAAACTCTGTAGAGTTAGCCAACAACTCTTTATAGCTTCCCTCTGCGATGATCTTTCCTTTTCGTAAAAAGAGTATCCTATCAACATGTTCTATGGTTGAAAGACGATGCGCTATAGTAATAGTGATCTTATCTTTCGAGATCTCTTCAAGTGTTTCTTTGATCTTTGCTTCACTCTCGTTATCAAGTGCAGAGGTCGCTTCATCTAAAAGCAATACAGAAGAGTGTTTATAGATCGCTCTTGCGATCGCTATACGTTGTCGCTGACCTCCAGAGAGATTACTTCCCCCTTCATCAAGCATAACATCGATCCCCCCTAATTTTTCTACAAACTCTAATGCATGTGCTTTTTGTAATGCTTCATATACCTTTTCTTTATCTATCTCTTCACATCCATACGCTACATTTGCCGCCACGGTATCATTAAAGATATAAACTTTTTGCGTTACAAAAGATATATGGGATTTGAGTGAAGCAAGAGTAAAGTTTTTGATATCTTCTCCGTTAACCATTACAACCCCTTCATCTGGATCATAGTAACGCAGTAACATCTGTACAAATGTAGACTTTCCTCCTCCACTATCTCCAACTAATGCTATATGTTCCCCTTTTTTGATGCTCAAACTTATACCATCTAAGATATTCGTATCTTCATATCTTAATACCACATCTTTATACTCAATCGTTTCTATATCCTCTTTTAAAACTTTAGGACCATCAACTATTTTGTTTTGGATATCGATGATCTCAAAGACTCGCTCACTTGCCGCTACTGCATCTTGCAATTTAGAATAAGTCCCTCCAAGCTTTCTTATAGGATCAAAAACAAGTCCTACAGCTGTGATAAATGCCATAAATTCTCCAGCAGTGATGTTACCTTTAAGGACTTCTTGCCCACCAAAATACACCACCATCGCCAAACCAACTGCTCCAACGATCTCCATTACCGGAGAAACGATCGAACCTACATAGATCGCTTTCATATTGATCTTAAAGAAGTTCCAGTTTTCCACACTAAAACGGCTAAGTTCAAACTTCTCTGTTGCATTTGCTTTAATGATCTCGGAGTTATTAAAAACTTCCGTCAGACGAGAAACCAGATCTGCATTTTTTTGCTGTGAACGGTGAGAATATTTTTTCAATTTCCTTGCAACTGCAATGATAGGATAGATAACAACA
>Ga0256843_1002110_pt1 | contig 14841 bp, 10 predicted proteins | sample AlvinellametaG_FD_191572 | JGI IMG/M metagenome (GOLD analysis project Ga0256843, IMG submission 191572) | Pompeii worm associated microbial communities from hydrothermal vent at the East Pacific Rise, Pacific Ocean - Alvinella | ecosystem: Host-associated > Annelida > Integument > Unclassified ... | reverse complement strand
TATATCAGGACAGGTTCCAATGAGTCTTATAGGTACCGATGCTTTTCAAGAGATCGATGCTGTAGGTATTTCACGTTCATGTACAAAACACAACTATCTTGTAACAGATGCAGCCGATCTGCCACGCATACTCAAAGAGGCATTTTATATTGCATCTTCCGGTCGTCCGGGTCCTGTGCATGTAGATATTCCAAAAGATGTAACGGCACAGATCGCGGAGTTTGATTATGATATTGATATTAACCTTGAAACATATAAACCGCATGTAAAAGGGAATCCTCGTCAGATAAAAAAAGCGATGGATGCAATAGCAAAAGCTAAACGACCACTCTTTTATCTCGGTGGTGGTATTATCAATGCAAATGCAGCTTACGAAGTAAGAGAGCTTGTGCAAAAAACAGGTATTCCTGCGGTTGAGACCTTTATGGCACGCGGAGTTCTTGCATATGATGATGAACTGCTTGTCGGTATGCTCGGTATGCACGGAAGTTATGCCGCAAATATGGCTGCAAGTGAAACTGATCTGATGATAGCTCTTGGTGCTCGTTTTGATGATAGGGTAACCGGTAAACTCTCTGAGTTTGCTAAAAATGCAGGCGTTATTCATGTCGATATTGATCCGGCTTCTATCTCCAAACTTGTCAATGCAGATTTTCCTATTGTCGGTGATGTTAAAAATGTTGTCAAAGATATGTTGGCACAGGTTGACAAAATAGATGCTCAGAAATATGCACCATGGAGAGAGACTATTCAAAACTTTAACGATCTCCATCCGCTTGCATACCATGAAGACAGTGATAGACTCAAACCACAATGGGTTATTGAACGAGTCGGTCAGCTTCTTGGAGAGAAAGCAAATATCTCAACAGATGTAGGACAGCATCAGATGTGGACGGCACAGTTTTATCCATTTAGCAGACCGCGTCAATTTATAAGCTCCGGTGGTCTTGGAACAATGGGATTTGGTTTTCCTGCTGCAATTGGTGTAAAAGCTGCTACACCGGATAAAGTAAGTATTAACTTTACGGGTGACGGATCGATTTTAATGAATTGTCAGGAGTTAATGACGGCAGTAGAGAAGAAACTTCCGGTTATCAACATTATTTTAAATAATAACTTTTTGGGAATGGTTCGCCAATGGCAGACACTCTTTTATGATAATCGTCATGCTGAAACGGATCTCTCTGTACAGCCTGATTTTGTAAAACTCTCTGAAGCTTTTGGCGGTATAGGGTACAGAGTACATACCAAAGAGGAGTTTGATGCAGCACTTAAAGATGCAGTCGATAAGGGTGTTGTCGCTTTTATAGAGGTTATTGTTGAGAGATTTGAAAATGTTATGCCGATGGTACCATCAGGTGGAAGTCTTTTTAATATGATGCTGTTAGAGAAAAAGGAGAGTAAGTAATGAGTGAAAATGCAAGAAGAGTAATTTCAGTTATTGTAGTAAATGAAGCAAGTGTTCTTTCACGTGTTACGGATCTCTTTTCCGGACGCGGCTATAACATTACATCTCTTACAGTAGCACCTATTCCAGACTCTAAATACTCTCGTTTGACAATTGTCACTTCAGGAAGTGTTCGTGTTATGGAGCAGATTACAAAACAGCTTCACAAACTTATTCCTGTACTGCGTGTATATGAACATGAAGATATGGTTGAAAAAGAGATGGCGCTTGTGAAGTTTCCTATCTCTGAAAATATCAGCGATATCAATGCTCTTTGTGAAGCTTACAACGGTAAGATTGTCAATGTTGGCGAAAATATGCTGATTGCCATGGTGGCAGATGAACCAAAAAGAGTAGAAAATTATCTTAATGCCATTAAGCGTTACAATCCAAAAGAGATTGTACGCAGTGGTGCAGTAGCACTCGAGAGATAGTCTTATGAAGTTAAGTGAAATTGCAAAAATAATCGGTGCAGAATTTCATGGTGAAGATAGAGAGATATCTTCTCTCAACACACTTAAAGATGCCAATGAGCATGAACTCTCATTTGTGGCAAATGCAAAATACATCAAAGATATATCAAGCTCAAAAGCAGCTGCCATTTTGGTTACCGAAGCGACAAAAGAGTATGTTCCCAAAGCTACGACAGCGCTTGTAGTTGAAGATACATACTGGCAGATGGCTACACTCTCAAAATATTTTGCTCCCCCGTTGGAAGATCGAGATGCTTTAGAAGCGGTAGTTGGAGAGGGAAGTAGTGTTGCAGAGACTGCAACACTTGCCAAGGGTGCAAAAGTAGGTAAAAATACAACGATTATGGCAGGTGTCTATATTGGTTCAGGGTGTGAAATAGGGGATAATACTATCTTATATCCGAATGTTGTTGTCTATCGTGACTGTAAAATCGGTTCAGATTGTATTATTCATGCAGGAACTATTGTTGGCAGTGACGGTTTTGGATTTGCTTCAAACAGACTTGGCGAACATAAAAAGATCTATCATATCGGAAATGTTGTGATCGAAGATGATGTAGAGATTGGTGCAAATACAACTATAGACAGAGCAGTATTTGGTACAACACGCATAGAGAAGGGTGCACGTCTTGACAATCTGATTCAGGTTGCACACAACTGTGTTTTTGGAAAAGGGAGTGTTGCAGCTGCTCAGGCTGGTTTTGCAGGATCGACAATTATAGGGCAAAACAATGTTTTTGGTGCACAGTCCGGTTCGGCAGGACATTTGGAAATAGCACCGTTTAATACCTTTGCAGCACGTACCGGTATTACAAAAAGTGTTAAAGAGAGTGGAAAAACTTTTGCAGGCTTTCCTTTTATGGATCACAAAGCATGGCTTAAAATTCAGGGAAAACTTGCTAGACTAATCAAATAAAATTAGATTTGAGGAGTTTATTATGAGTAAAACTATTGCATTAAGCGGCACAAAAAACGGTGTTATCTCTGTAACAAAATTGGAGAATCCTTATGGTGAGGGGAGCGGTACAGTAGCAAGTATCGGTATCTCTTTAAATGGAGAAGCAGATAATCCGGAATGGAAAGTTCATATTCCTCTTGATAATTTGGATGAAGTGATAAAACTGCTTCAAGAGTTGAAATAAGTTTGGGTAGATGTTAAAAAAATTTTATGAAATACTTCTTGTAGATGATAGAAAAGAGAACTTGGAGCTTTTAAGTAGTTTTTTGTTGCATAAAGGCTACAAAATAAGAAGTGCTTTAAACGGCAGAGTCGCTCTTGAGACTGTTAAAGCAAAAGTTCCCGATCTTATCCTGCTCGATATAGAGATGCCGGGAATGAACGGTTATGAAGTATGTCAAAAATTAAAAGATGATCCTAAAACAAAAAAAATACCTATAATTTTTATTAGTGCTCATGATGATACAGAAGCAAAAATAAAAGCTTTTCAGATGGGTGGTGTTGATTATATATCCAAACCTTTTGCCAATGAAGAGGTAGTTGCACGTGTAAAAATGCATCTTGAACTTGCGGAGTATCAACATAGTCTGGAGGAGAAAGTTGAAAAAAGTCTTGTTGAGATCAGACAGCTGAACGAAGATTTGGAACTGACACAACAAGAGATGATTATGGCTTTGAGTAGCATTATGGAGACGCGTGATGATGATACGGGGAACCATGTTATCAAAGTTGCAGAATATACAAAGATTTTGGCTGAACTTTATGGACTTGATGAGAAAACAGTTGATGTGATCTATAAAGCAACGCCTTTTCATGATGCAGGAAAAGTTGCTATTCCCGACAGTATTTTAAACAAACCCGCAAAACTTGAACCGGATGAGTGGGAGATTATGAAGACACACGCTATGCGTGGATATGATATTTTTAAAAATACAACAAGACCTATTTTAAAAATGGCGGCTATTATTGCAAAAGAGCATCATGAACACTGGAACGGCAACGGATATCCTGAAGGTTTGCAGGGTGAATCTATCCATATTGCCGGTCGTTTGGTGATTTTGGCTGATGTTTTTGATGCCTTGACAAGTGAAAGAGTCTATAAAAAAGCATGGAGCATAGAGAAATCTGCTGCTTTGATCAAAGAGGAGCGTGGTAAAATGTTTGAACCAAAGCTTGTTGACCTCTTTCTTGAAAATCTGGATAAATTTACAAGAGTTTATGAAGAGCTTAACAGCTAGTTTCTCAGCTTATAGTTGAGAAAAAGTGAAAAACTGGCTGCTTCATCTATATATTGACTGGTTTGTTGAAAATAGTTTCTTTTATTTAAATCCTCATTAAAAAGTCCAAGCAGATTGTATCCGTGCAGAGAGATTGTCGTATCTTTGTTTAACATATACTCTACAGTTGCATTGAAGTAGATACTCTCCTCAAATGCCCGTGTGTCATCATTACTGTAAACAGGCAGTCTATAGTAGGCAGCACCTGTTGTTGAGAATGTATCTTCATTGTAGTTTGCCATATCAATAGCTCCCGGCATACCCCAAAATATCTGTAAAGAGTTTATAAATTTTAATTTTTTATTGTATCTGTAATCAAAGCGTATTTTTGTAATGTTGTTATTCCAGTTTGCCAAATCGTTACCGTAACCATAAACGGATGCGGAGATATTTTGTCGGGAAGTTGCTTCATCCTCAAGGCTAAAACGTAACTGTTTTGTATAGTTGTGAGAGAGATAAAAAGTGTAATTCTCTTTTGTATATTGAAATATTGCCTCTAAGGTATAAAAGTCCAAATCTCCGATATACTCTGTCACACCGGGAAGTGTTGCATCATTATAGGCAACAACAGCCTGTTGATTGTAACTGGATTTAAAGTCAAATTGCATATTTGTAAATGTTTGGCTGTAGATCATCTCAACTCTGTCGAGTGTCTCAACATCAGAAAAATCACCGTTTGTTGTATAGTTGTTATATGAATCGGCATCATCGGGTACTCTGACAGAGTGATTATAGTTGAGTTTAAAGAGTGTATTATTGTCTATATTGTAAACAAAAGCGATTCTTGGTGACATCATCAGTGTTGAGTAGGTATGTTTATCGAGTCTTAGATCCAGAAAAATTGTTGAATTGATGGTTGGTTTTGTCTGAAGCTCCCCAAAGAGTGAATACATATCACTGTGCCACTCTGTTCCAATAGGCAGAGCTGTGATAATATTGGATGTTGCATCACCGAAACGATTGTAACTATATTCTGCTCCTAGAGCACATTTTGTATGGTCATTTGGTATATATGAACCAAGGATATGCAGATTTATATTGTCTTCTGTCCATCTTCTGTTCCCCGGATTTATCGGAGAGTCAAAGTTTGTATTTGCAATTTTGGAACGTACATAGCTCAGAGAGTAATCAATATGAAAAGTCGGATCTATTTTCTGTTTATAGGAGAGAAGGTTGCTCCACTGTTCATTGGATGCTCCTGTGTTGAGTAGATAATCAGGATCGCTTGTGCTGATGTAGAGATACTCTCCTGTCGGAATAGCCAAACCACTTGATGTATAACGACTCCAAAAAGTAAAATTTTCATAATTTAACTGTAGGTGGAATTTTTTTCTCTTCTCTCCCTGATAGGATCCATTTATATTTGTTGTATGAAAAGGGATCATCTTATTTGCATAGATATCTCTTGATGGGTAGTCAAAAGCTACTTTTTCAGGAGCATCACTCTCATCTGCACCATCATAATCATCAATACCGCCATAAAGAAAGAGTCCGAGTCCGTTAGAGAGTTTGGTGGCATATTTCATATCCAAAGAGGTGAAATTTTCAATATAACCGCCTTTTACATTTGTTTCAAAGCCCTGAAAACTCTCTGCATCGAATGTCTCTATATTGATAACACCGGCTATGGCACCCGGTCCATAGATAGTTGAGCCGGGACCGCTGATAACAGTGATCTTTTTAATGTCACCGAGCATAGAGAGCCATCTCTCTGTGACGGCTCCGCCATCACTTGCTTTGACATTGAGATCCCGACCATTGAGTGTAAGAAGAATTTTATTGTTTCTGTCACTTATAATACCGCCTATACCCAACTGATTTCCCTGAACTTTATACATATAGGCAACATCAGGAACATATATTTCAAGGAGTTCATCAAGGTTTCTTGCTCCTGATTCCTGAATATCTTTTTGAGTGATTACTGTTACGGAAGAGGGAATATTCTTTATATCTGTTTCGGTCAAGGTAACAGATGTATCCAAAATTTTTACTTTGGAGAGATCTGCAAGATTCATCGAAATGATATCTTCTTGAGCATATAAAGCACTAATAAGATAGAGCGAAACAAAATATTTTTTATTCATTTAAATTTTTGACCTTATTGCTTTTTTTAATTATAAAATTTTAAACTTAAAGTGTTATTATTATTTAAACTGATTTAAAAAGGATATTTTGCTGTGAAGTTCTTTTTGAGAAATATTATTATTTTATGTTCTTTTTTTATACTCTCCTTTGCCTATGATGCTGTTGCCAAGAGTAGAAATGAGGTGATTTCTGCCTATATTTATCTTTTGAGTAAAAATACAGTGTGGCCGAATGAAGAGAAGTTACATACATTTACAATTGTTATTGTTGAAGATGGAAATAAGATCTCCGAGATTTTAAAAGAGATGACAAAGGATCTAAAACTTAAAAATCAAAAAATAAAGATTATAGATGAAAATAGTCCTGAAAGAACAGTGCAAAAAGATCCTCAGGTAATCTTTGTTTCTCAAAAATACAAATCCTCCCTGAAAGATATCTACAAAAAGATAGCAAAGAAGCCGGTATTGCTTATCAGTGAAAACAGTGAAGATATGCAATACAGCATGATTGATCTGTATGAAAATATAAAATACAGCATCAATATCCGTATTAATTTAAATAACATCTCCAGACACCATTTGCAAGTAAATGATGAAGTTATTTTGATCGGTGGATCGAAAGTAGATGTAAGCCGCCTCTATAAATCTTCCATAAAAACTATAGAGGAGCAGGAGAAACAGTTTGAAAAATATCAAGAAAGAAATAAGCAGCTGCAAAAAGATCTGCAGTATAAAAACAGTCAAATTCTGCTTTTGAAAAAAGAGATTAAAGAGAAACAGCAGGAGTACGCCCGTATGCTTGCTTTAATTGCAGCAAAGGAGAAACATATTGCATCACAGGAAGAGAAGATTGCGGCAAAAGAGGAGAAGCTGGATCGTTTACAAAAAGATTATCAACTGCTAAAAGAGAAGTTGGAGCAACAGGAGAAGCTTTTAGAAAAAAAAGTCGGTGAAGTGGCACAGGAGAAAAGAAATATTCAAAAATACTCTACTGTTTTACACAATAAACTTGTAAATATTGCCAAACTGGATAAGAGGATAAAAGAGCAGGAGCTGATTATAAAAAAAGCAACACAGCAGAAGCTGCAACAGCAAAATCAAATTCAAAAACAGAGACTTGTTCTCTTCTTAATGGTTGTTATTGCACTTCTACTGCTTCTGTTTATGATCTATTTTTACAAAAACAAAAAGTTACTTGAAAAACTGAACAGAGCATTACATTTGGCTAAAGACGAAGCGGAGTATGCAAACAGATCCAAATCTGTCTTTTTGGCAAATATGTCTCATGAACTGCGAACACCGCTTAATGCTATTTTAGGATTTTCCGAACTGCTTTTAGAGAGTAAAGGCGTCTCTCAAAATGATAAAAAGACAATAAAGATTATCTCCCAAAGCGGTACGTTTCTCTTAACGCTTATCAATGATATTTTAGATATTGCAAGAATAGAAGCAGGAAAAACCGTTATTGAGACGAGTGCAGTGAATCTACGCCATATTGTTGCAGATGTAGTGGCTATTTTACAAAGCAGAGCAGAGGCAAAATCGCTGGAGTTAAAAGTAGAGTATCTTAATGATATTGCCGAATGTATGGAACTTGATGCAAAAAAAATACGTCAAATTCTTATAAATCATCTGACAAATGCCATCAAATACTCCCAAAGTGGAGTTATTACTTTGTGGATTGAGAGTCAAAAAAAGCGTTTGGTATTTGTCATAGAAGATCAAGGTTCTGGTATAGCCAAAGAGGATTTGGCAAAGATCTTTGAACCGTTTGAACAGGTGGGTTCTGCTTCATCAGATACAGGAAGTGGCTTGGGACTTACCATATCCAAACAGTTTGTTGAAGCTATGGGCGGTACAATTTCAGTAGAGAGTGAGCTTGGAAAAGGGAGCCGTTTTCGTATAGAGATACCTTATACCGAGTGTATGCAACAGCCTCAAAAAAGAGAGGAAGTTTCTTCTCAAAGAAAAAAAGTTATTGGTGCAAGCAAAGAGAGCCCACATCTTAAAGTCTTAATTGTTGAAGACAAAGAGAATAATGTTATGCTTTTACAAAAGGTACTTGAGATACTGCCGTTTGAGATAAAAGTTGCCAGAAACGGAGAAGAGGCTGTCGAACTCTTTCGCTCATTTCATCCTGATCTTATCTGGATGGACAGACGTATGCCGAAAATGAACGGTGAAAAGGCAACACAGATTATTCGTTCATTGGAGGGTGGAAAAGATGTTATTATTATTGCATTGACTGCAAGTGCTACTGCTGATGATAAAAAGAGATTGCAAGAGGTTGGTGTTGATGATTACACGGTGAAGCCATATAAATTTCAAGAGATATATGATTTGATTCAAAAATATTTTGCTATAGAGTATATCTACGAGCAAGAAGATGATACTAAAAGAGTAGATAAAGAGCACTACTCTTTTGAAGAACTTAAAAAAGAGATGCAGTCACTCGATACAACGCTTTTAAATGAGCTCTACAGCAGTGCGGTATTGTTAAACAGAGAGGATATGGAGGATGTTTTGGAAAAAATAGCGCTTAAAAATGAAAAACTCTCTACAATCTTGGTAGATTTTATTGATAATTTAAACTATACAGATATATTAAAAGCTGTAGAGGAGATTAGAGGAGGGGAGAGCGCTTAAGCACTTCTCTCCTGAATAAAGGCTTCAATACGTTTGATACCTTCACGAATAGTTGCAATACCGGTTGCAAATGAAAATCTAAAATAACCCTCACTCCCAAAACCGACACCCGGAACAACAGCTACGCCTTTCTCTTTTAAGAGTTCCTGTGAAAAACGAAGGGAATCATTACTGATCTCTTTGATGTTTACAAAGAGATAAAAAGCACCGTCAGGTTTTAAAACACTTAAGCCTTCTATCTCGTTAAAGAGTCGGACTGATTCGTCTCGTCTTTTAATAAACTCTTTTTTCATCATAGCTATATCATCATCTGCACTGCCATCCAAACCTGCTATTGCAGCATACTGTGTAATAGAGTTGATATTTGAAGTACTTTGGCTTTGAAGCTTTTTTGTTGCTTTGATAAGCTCTTTGTCATAAGCTGCCATATAACCAAATCGCCAACCTGTCATAGCTACTGATTTGCTCAGACCATTGATGGTAATTGTACGTTTGAACATATCTTCACTTACCGAAGCAGTAGATGTAAACTCTCCCTCATAGGTCAGTTTTTCATACATCTCGTCACTTGCAATTAAAATTTGGGTACCTTCTAAAACTTTACCAAGTGCTTGAAGTTCCTCTTTTGAGTAGATCGCACCGGTCGGATTTGATGGTGTTGTCAAAACAAGCATCTTTGTCTTTGGTGTAATTGCATTTTTTAGTTGTTGTGGTGTAATTTTAAAGCCGCTTGTATCATCTGTCTCAATGATAACAGCTTTTCCTCCACAATATTTGACCAACTCCGGATAGGTTACCCAGTATGGAGCAGGAATAATAACTTCATCTCCATCTTCTATAGTTGCAGAGAAGAGATTAAAAAGTGAGTGCTTTGCACCATTGTTTGCAATAATCTGATCAGCTGAATAGTCAAGATTGTTATCACGTTTGAGTTTTTTTGCAATTGCCTCTTTAAGAGCAGGAATACCGTCAACAGCCGTATATTTTGTAAAACCGCTGTTAATAGCAGTAATAGCAGCATCTTTAATAATCTGCGGTGTATCAAAATCAGGTTCTCCGGCAGAAAAGCTCAAGATATCTTTGCCTTCTGCTTTTAACTCCTGTGCAAGTGTCGAAACAGCTATAGTGATCGATTCAGATAGTGTGTTAATGCGATTTGTCAGCATAAAAACCCTTTAGGTGAAAATATTATGAAATTATACTCAAAATATGATGTAGTTTAGTTGAGAAGGGCGAAAGTTTTTTAGTTTTTCATAGAATTTATAAAAGATTGATAGATCTGCTCAAGTTCAAGGTCTTGTTCAAGAACCTCTCTGTTGTCTTTTACAAGAATATGCTCTAATACAGCAACTCTTTTTAGCAGGTACTCAAACATCTCTTTGTTGATATCTGGCAACATATTGTGCATAAACGGATCTTTACAGCGACCTTTTTCGATGACATGTGCGGGAATACCAATAGCAGTAGAGCAGTCGGGAACCGCTTTTACTACAACGGAGTTTGCCCCGATTTTTGCATATTCGCCGATCTCTATATTTCCAAGAACTTTTGCACCTGCTCCGATGACGACCCCTCTTTTTATTGTCGGGTGTCTTTTTCCGTGTGTCAATGAGACACCACCGAGTGTAACGCCTTGATAGATGACAACATCATCCTCAATGATAGTTGTCTCACCAATGACAACTCCAATTCCGTGGTCAATAAAAACACGTTTGCCTATTTTTGCAGCAGGGTGGATGTCTATATTTGTAAGGATCTGTGATATTCCCATAAGCATACGAGCCAGACGTTTAAAGTTTGCATTGTAGAGTTTGTGTGCTACTCTGTACCATGCAAGAGCCCATACACCGGGATAGTTAAATAAGAAATCTATTTTTGAGTTTAAAGCCGGATCATTTTTGTACGCATTAGAAAAGTCTTCTTTAATCTCTGTAAAAATTCCCATAAAATTCCTTAATTTGTTGTTCTTAGATAGCCATTTTGATGTAATAGTTCTTTTAATGTTGTAAGTGTAGCACTTTTTTCTTGTTCTGTAATAAAGTCGCTTTTTTCAAGCATATTTTTAAGCTTTGTGACAATCTCTTGTGCATTGTAACCGATTGACTCTAAAATATTTAAGATATTTTTAGATTCCACAGGCTTAAGAATTTCATAGCCTGTATCGGTAACTTTGATTGTATATTCATTTGGATGTGTAAAGAGATTGTGTTGCATTCCCAATGTCTCCTGATAGGCACCTACATTGAAAAATCCAAGAAAGTAATCCTCTTCATCTATATTGACATCATGCAGATAGAGTGGTTTTTCCGGATTGAAACCTATTTCACCGTCGCTGTCACAGGTAATATCCCAAAGGGAAGCTGCACGAAGCGGTGTTGTGTTAAGGTGATGAATAGGCATAACTGGAAAGTGTTGTCCAAGCCCCCAGTAATCAGGAAGACTTTGAAAAACAGAGGCATTTATAAGGTAACGCTCCTGCAGTTTTATCTGAAGCTGTTCCAACTCATTTGTAGGGTTGGCAGATTTAAGATAGAGTGCTTTTTTGATAATGTTATGAACCAGAATTTCTGCATTGGAACGATCCTGCAGATCGATATATCCAAGATCAAAGAGGGTAAAAAGAGACTCCATATGATCAAGCGCATCGTGAAGGTACTCTATACAGTTAGCATTGTTAAGAAGTCTGTTTAGCTCCATAAGCTCATCAATCAAAGGGGGATTATTCTCTTTAAAGTTTAAAAGCTTCTCTTGATAATCCTGAGAAAAAAGCTCTAAAACAGGAGTGATGAGTACCGCATGAGAGGCAACGATAAATCTGCCTGACTCTGTAAAGATATCAGGATGAGGAACTCCTTTTGCATTCATGATCTCACCAAGTAAAAAGACAACAGAACTTGAGAACTCATCAATAGAGTAGTTTCTTGCATGCGCTTTTTCATGTTGGTCATACTCAACGGCAAGTCCACCGCCTATATTAATGCTTGTAAGAGAGTCTGCTCCCATTTTTTTAAGCTCTGCATAGATATTTCCAGCCTCTCTGAGTGCTTTTTTCAAAGGTGCAATATCGGACATCTGAGAACCTATATGGAAATGGATCATTGTCAGTTTATGGAGTAGTTTTGCATCTTTTAAAAGATGTATTGCTTCTATGATCTCTGTAGAGGTAAGACCAAATTTTGCATCCATTCCGCCGCTTTTTGCCCAGACACCACTGCCGGCACTGTGCAAACGAACACGAATACCTATATTTGGAACCTGAAGTTTTGATTTTGCAGCTACGGCAATAATTGTTTCAAGCTCATTAAGCCCCTCAATGGTCACTGTTATTTTTTGACCACTCTGAGCAGCGATAAAACCAAGTGTCAGCATCTCTTCGTCTTTAAAGCCGTTTACCGTGATATGAGCACCTTCTGGTGTTTGGCTCATTGCTAAAACAAGTTCAGCTTTACTGCCGGCTTCAAGTCCGTAGTTGTAGCGTTTTCCCTCTGTTGTAACTGCTTGGACAACTGCCGGAAACTGATTTACCTTGAGCGGAAAAACAGCCTTGAAAGAGCCTTTATAGTTGTTATGCTCTATAGCTTTGTCAAAATAGCTGTAGAGTGTCTGGATCTGTCTCTTTACAAGGTGTGGAAAGCGTAAAAGGATAGGTCCTTTGACATCATTGGAACGAATTTCTTCCGTAATCTTCAGCAGTGAAGGCATAGATTTATAGTTGAGTTTTATCTCTCCGTCTTCAATAACAAAGTTTTTATTTGCCCAGATATCCAAACCAAAATTATTCAAGAGCAGTACCTCTTATGTATGTAGTTTTTGTTGAAAATATTGATCAATGTCAAAAAAGATCTCACCATTTCTGTTTTTATAGGTAAGATGTTTTTTCTGGAGATCTTTAAAACTTTTTATGCCCATAACGGCTAAAACAACTTTCATACTTTTAATAAGATTTTTATGATAGTTGCCAATTTCACGTCCCTCTTTTGTTACAAGGTAAGAGGCACGTTTTTTCTCATCCTGTGTTGCCATACCGACAGGGCAGACATGAGAACCAAATCCTGAACACATACGGGCACGAATACAGCCGCCACTCATCATAAAACCACGGGCAATACCGACTGCATCAGCACCCATACAGAGTGTAATGATCGCATCATCCGGTGTTAAAATCTTACCGCTTGCTATAATTTTGATATTTTCACGCAGTTTATATTTTCTTAAAACTGTATCTAAAATATAGAGAGCATTGTTTGTTGTAAGCCCCACAGACTCCATAAGCTCAAGCGGTGCAGTAGCACTTCCTCCCTCTCCACTGTCAACGGTAATAAAGTCAGGAAGTGTTTTGCCTGCTTCTTTGTGTTTTTGCATAGCAAGAGCAAGCTCTTCAACAGATTTTGTATCTGAGATAACTATTTTAAAACCGACCGGTTTTTGAGAAAGCTCCTGAAGTTGTGAAACAAAATCAAGGAGATGTTCTGTTGTATCGGCATACGGAAAACGATTTGGTGAAAATATATCTTTCCCCTCTTCAACGCCACGATAATAGGCAATATCGGCAGTTACTTTTTTCCCTGCAAGTTTTCCGCCTGTCTGTTTTGCACCCTGTGCAATTTTGATCTCGGTCATACGACAAAATCGCATTACTTTTTGATACTTTAAAGGATCAAAATTTCCCTCTGCATCTCGAACTCCATAGAGACCCGAACTCATTTGAAAGATCATATTTGGAATCTCCTGCGGTACCTCTTTTGGGAAAACCTCCAGCGGTGCATTCCAATTCACACGAAAGAGAACGTGAGAGTTTTCATCATAAATATAGGTATTTTTTGTCTTTTTGTTTAAAAGAGCTTTTCTATACCATTTTAAAGCGATACTTTTGTTGAAAATAAGATTACCTATTTTAAAAAGAAACTCTGCATAGGGAGTACTCTCTATAATTTCAAGATAGTCGGCATTCTTAAGATCGGGTTTGAGTGTAAAGAGGTGATTGGATGTCAGTGATCCCTCTCCTATGTTAATGGTCAGATCAGAGTCTCGTCCTGCAAGACTGAATGCACGTACTGCTTCTGGTGAAAGTGCTCCGTCACTCATGGCAGATCGAATAATCGGTGTTGTAGAAACAAAAGGATATTTTCTCTCTTTACCGAAAGTTACGCTTGTATCACTGCTTACTTCATCTTCATTTAAAACAGATGAAGCGTGTTTAATAATAAAACGAGAGCCTGAAAAGGGTTGATTTACAGAGAAAGACTGATAGTTTGGTTTATCTTTTGCAGCTTTGTAAACCCAATCGACTTTGTCTTTTGATTCATAAAATGTCTCTTCGGCAAAGTATTGACGCAAAGGTTCACGCAGTGCTTCAAAGAGGTATCGGAATCGTCCTATAACAGGATAGTTAATCAAGAGAGCATGTTTTCTCTGAACATATCTGTCATAAAAATATAAGAAGATAATAATCAGCATCAAACCGACTATGAAAAATTCAAAAAACTCTAAAAAAAACTCCCAGGCAGTATCTATAAAACCATCTTTTTGTATAATCATAAATCTTTTATCTCCACACTTTTTTCCTCTTTTTTGAGTAGATCTTTTACCCAGACTGTACCGTTTTGAAGTTCATCAGAACCAATGACACAACAGTAGCGTGCATTGACTTTGTCGGCAGATTTGAGATGATTTTTCAGATTGCGTGCACGATAGTCACAGCTTGCTTTTGCACTTTTTCTCTTCTGTTGTGTTAATGCAAGAACAAGATCAAGTGCCTCCGCATCCATTGCTCCAAAGAAGTAACCGTCACGAGGTGTTTCAGGCATCTTTATAAGTTCCAAAAGACGCTCAATTCCCATGGCAAAACCGACAGCAGGAGTAGGGCGACCATCTAAAAACTCTACAAGTCGATCGTAACGTCCGCCGCCTGCAATGGCACTTTGGCTTCCGATATTGTCACTGACAAACTCAAAAG
>Ga0256843_1002109_pt1 | contig 14847 bp, 16 predicted proteins | sample AlvinellametaG_FD_191572 | JGI IMG/M metagenome (GOLD analysis project Ga0256843, IMG submission 191572) | Pompeii worm associated microbial communities from hydrothermal vent at the East Pacific Rise, Pacific Ocean - Alvinella | ecosystem: Host-associated > Annelida > Integument > Unclassified ... | reverse complement strand
GGGGTTCAGCGATCAATATGCTTCTTACAATGAAGGGTGAGTGGCAACAAGTTGCAGCTTCTCCATTAATCAAGTTTATGGTACTTGCTTCTACTTTCTATATGTTCTCAACATTAGAAGGTCCAATCCAAGCTATCAAATCTGTTAATGCAATTGCACACTTTACTGACTGGATTGTTGGTCACGTTCATGATGGTACTCTTGGTTGGGTTGGATTCATGATTATTGCTGCACTTTATCATATGGCTCCACGTGTATTTAAACGTGAGTTATACTCTAAGTCTTTAATGGCTGCACAATTCTGGATTCAAACATTAGGTATCGTTTTATACTTTACTTCTATGTGGATTGCAGGTATCACTCAAGGTATGATGTGGCGTGCGCATGATGAGTTTGGTAACTTAGCTTACTCATTCATCGATACTGTTGATGTACTTCACCCATACTATGCACTTCGTGGTACAGGTGGATTGTTATATCTTGTTGGTTTCTTTATGTTCGCTTACAATATTTATAAAACATGGACTTCAAATAAAGAAGTTGATGCTGAGCGTTTAAATGCTTCGCCTATGGGCGCTTAAGAAAGGGAGGATTATATTATGTTTCATTGGTTAGAAAAACACCCGTTCTTTTTCGCGGTAGGTGTGTTTGTAGTAATTGCTTTTGCTGGTTTGATCGAAATCGTTCCAAACTTTGCACAGGCTTCTCGTCCGGTAATTGGTACGAAACCTTACTCTACATTAGAGTTAGCGGGTCGTCAAGTTTATATTAAGAATAGTTGTAATGCTTGTCACTCACAACTTATTCGTCCATTTAAATCAGAGACTGACCGTTATGGTCACTACTCATTAAGTGGTGAGTATGCATATGACCGTCCATTCTTATGGGGTTCTAAAAGAACTGGTCCAGATTTACACCGTGTAGGTAACTACAGAACTACTGAGTGGCATGAAAATCACATGAAAGATCCTCAAGCGATTGTTCCAACAACAATCATGCCAGGATATCCATGGATGTTTACAACAAATGCTGACATTGACACTGCGTTTGCAGAGCAATTAACAGTAGCAGAGTTCTTTGGTGTACCATATAACAAACCTGTTCCTATGAAAGATGGATCAACTACAGTTGTTAAAATGGGTAAAAGTATTGCAGAGGCACATGCTTTAGCTTTAGAAGAAGCTAAAAAAATCGCTGCTAATATGAAAGACCAAGATGTTAAAGATGCAGTTGCACGTGGTGAAATTCCAGAAATCGTTGCACTTATTGCATACTTAAACAGTCTTAAATAGTAGAGGTGTTGTGTAGTGAATCTTAATGAATTTGCGGCGTACGGATACTTTGTTTTAGTAGTCTTTTTAGTTGTAGGTTTATATACCTACATCTATCATCTCTATAAAAACAGAAAAGACGCTACTGGGGTTGATTATGAACACTACAGTAATATGGCGCTACAAGATGATATAGATTCTACTCCGGTAAAACCTGTATCTGATGAAAAAGAAAAATAGGAGAGATATATGAACAAGCTTTATGTTTGGGGAATTCTCATTACAGCTGCTATGCTTGGTGCAACTTATGTAACAGTTGGTTACCAAAAGGGTGGTCTGAATGGTGATATCGTTAATATGCTTGCAATTGCAGGGGCTGTTGCGCTTGTAATTATTACAGTATTTGTTGTAATCAAGTATGTTCGTCAAATGCAAACTGACACGGCAACGGGTGAGTTGGCTGACGAGTCATGGGATAATATTGGTGAATATAAGAACCCGGTTCCAATGGGTTGGGCAATTATGTTCTTAGGTACAATGATTTGGGGTATGTGGTACTTTACTGTTGGTTATCCAGTAAATGCTTATTCTCAAATTGGTGAGTACAATGAAGAAGTTGCAGAAAAAGATGCAAGATTTGAAAAAGAGTATGCAAATATCAAGGGTGATAAACTTGTAGATATGGGTGAGTCTGTTTATCTTGTTGAATGTGTTGCTTGTCACGGTCTGAATGCAGATGGTAATAATGAACAAGATGCAGCAGATCTTAATAAAAGAATTTCTGCAAAAAGTGTAAAATATGTTGTTGAACATGGTTCACAAAACAACCTGCTTTACCAAGGTTCTATGATGCCAGATCGTAATGGTCTTTTCAATGCTGCAACTGGTGCATTAATCACTGATAAAGAGATTGATGAAGTAGCTCAGTATGTTGGTAATGGACTTAAAGATAAAAACAGTGCAGGTGCGGAAGTATTTGCTAATGTTTGTGCTTCATGTCACGGACCAGATGGTAAAGGTATGCCACAAGTTGCTCCAGATATTGCTACTTGGAATGAAAAACTTATCATTGATGTAATTGACAATGGTAAAACTGGTGCTATTGGTACTATGCCTGCAATGACTCGTATGAATGCAAAACAAAAAGAAGCTATTGCTGCATATGTAATGAGCTTAAGTGAAGGAGAGTAACATGAACGAAAATAGAAGTGTTTGGGCTCTTAACGGTTTAACTGGTGGTTTAATTGCTACTGGGCTTTTACTTGCAATTTTAGCTTTCTTATCAGTTAACGCAATGAGTGTACAAAAAGCAAACTCTGTTAACTATTACAAGATAGTTAATGAGAAACAGATCAAAATGTTTAGTCCTGATAATGCTAAACATGTTGTTACTGTAAAACAATAAGGAGTATAAAGATGGAAAAAATTATTTCTTGGGGCCTAGTTATTATGGCTGCATATACTCTATGGGCAGTAGTTACGCCTAACCACCTATTTGTTGGTTAAGGTATTTCATTGAGATACTTAACTAGAGGGCTTTATGCCCTCGTCTTCATCACATTTTTTCAAACACAACTTTTTGCAGAATATTTATATAAAGATGAAATAATTCACAATCCTAAATTCGCTAAAGAGATAGAGACAGTAGGAAGTGAACTTTATAAAAAAACAGGCATCTCTTTACGCCTTATGATGTTACGTGAGATACCAGACGATATGAACATTGTAAAGTATGAAAAAGAGGTCTTATCTCAATTTAAAGAGCCTACTATCTTACTGACTTTTTCAGAGATGAACAAAGAAGTTGATATCTTGGCAAATGATAGCTCTTTATATAAATATTTTGATAAAGAACAGGTTCTCAGTCCTGTTGCATCAAAAGTACAGGCATTTTTAATGGCTGTAATGTATGCAAAAGATTGGGAAGATTTTAAAAAAATCATGACACACAGTAATGGTACTATTTTACCACTACTAGGAACAAAAACAAAAAAACATGAGATTCTTGGCAAGTATTCTGGAGCAATGTTTAATGGTTATATCGATATAGCACAACAGATTGCTAAAGCAAAAGGTGTAGAACTTGAACATGCCTATGGGGATACAAATCAGGAGACACTCTTTTTTGTAAAACTATTTTTCTACGGTTTTGTTTTATATGCTATTATTATGTATATTAGAAGACAGATTTATAAAAGGAAACATAAAGATGAAACTTTTAGAAAGTGGTAAGCTTTGGCCATATGGCGTAGGTATTGCAATTACGCTTGTTTTTGGATTTTGTGTTGCAACTGTTATGGTTACAAGTAAAGCGAATATCCAACCAAGTAATGATTATATGGTTAAGTATCAAGAAGCTGATGCGAAAGCAAATGATTATATTAATGCAAAGATTGATTTTAATAAAAAGTATAATATTGCGTATGTTACTGAGTCGATTGGTAGTAAAAATCCTATTATTAGATATGAGGTCAAAGATGTTAATGGTAAGCCTGTTAACAATGCAGAGATAGTTATTTCAATTAGCAGACCGGAGACAAGTGAGTTTGATCAGACACTTGAAAATCCAAAAGTACAAAATGGTATTTATAGTTTTGAAGGTGCAAAATTTCCAAAAGCTGGTCTATGGAACATCATAGCTAAAGTAAAAGTTGGTGATTCGTACCGTTTTTATAATATTAAAGCAGATACACGAATTAAAGAAGCTTTTGAATATTAGAGTATGAATGAATCACTCATAGTTCTTCCATCTGCAAGAGCAATCAGGCAGAGACAGTTAGACCTAAAAGAGCATACACTCTTTTTACCAAACTACATTACTATGAGTGAGTTTATAACGAAACTTTGTCTAGTAAAAGGTCAACGCTATATAGATGATGATACACGTACACTCCTCCTTCTTGAAGCATCTAACTTTGATAACTTTTCTAATCTCCAAATAGAGAGAAACTTTTTTACATTTACAAAAAATAGTAACTATATATTTAAATTTTTTGAAGAACTTAGTGCAGAGCTATATGATATTGGGAATTTAAAAGATGCTGATGTGTATGCAGAGTATGATGAGCATATAACGATTTTAGAAGAACTATATCATCGTTATGAATATTTATGTCATGAAAAAAAACTTTTGGATAGGATCTTTTTACCTAAGCAATATATTTTGAATACAGCATATATTAAAAAGTATGAAAAGATAGAGATAGTTTTAGAGGGATATCTTACAAATTTTGAACTTGAACTCCTACAAAAAGCAACAGAATACACAAAGGTAGAGATTGTCTTTCATACAAGTCGCTTTAATAGAAAAATGCAAAAGAAGTTTATTGAATTTGGATTTACTCTTGAAGTAGATAAAAAATATACTCTTTCACTAAATACAAAAGAGATTCTTTGTGAAACATCTTTAGAAAAAAGTAAAAAGATATCTTGTTTGAGTTTTAGTGAACCTATTTTACAAGTCGCATATATCAAGCAAAAGATTTACGAATATATAGAAAAAGGGTACGCTGCAGAAAAGATTGCTGTGATTTTACCTAATGAACACAGTGCAGATACACTTCGGAGTTTTGATGAGAAATCAAATCTTAACTTTGCTATGGGAAGCTCTTTTAAAGAGAGTAGTATCTATCAAAAACTCAATGCTGCTATGATGCTTTTAGATGATAGTACATATGAAAATATTTATAGACTAGAGAGAAAGGGAGATAGCCTCTATACACTGTTGTTGCCACATTATAAAAAGAGTATGCAAGAGGTTGATTTTATAGAGTTGATGCATAGCATTGAATTAGAGATTGCATCTAAGGTTCATAAGAAGATCTTTTCAGAGGAGTTGCATAATTTTAAAAGCATACTTCCTTTTTTAAAAGATATGAATTTGCGTTTAGCACTTAATCTTTTTATGCAACGTTTAGCTGCAAGAAGTATTGATGATGTTCGTGGTGGAAAAGTGACTGTTATGGGAGTCTTAGAGACTAGGAGCATTCTATTTGATGCAATAATAATTATTGATTTTGATGAAAAAAGTGTTCCAAAACGTAGTGATAAAGATATGTTTTTAAATACAAAACTGCGTGAGATAGCAGGACTTCCTACGATGCAAGATAGAGAAAATCTGCAAAAACATTATTATGAAATGTTGATACGGCACTCACAAGAGGTAGCTATCTCGTATGTCTCTTCTAATGAAAACCAGGGCTCTCGTTTTTTGAAAGAACTTGGTATAAAAAGTAAAAGCAGTGAAAATGAGACCGAGTATGCAAAAATACTGTTTAAGAGAAATAGTTTGCATCAGCGTACTATAAAAGAGATTATAGAACCATACAGTTTCAAAAGTATTGCTTTGTCAAATACACGATTAAAAACTTTCTTGACATGTAAGCGTAAGTATTACTATAGTTATGTACAACATTTGAAAGATCATGAAATACCACGTGATATGCCACAAGAGTATGCAATAGGTGAGGCAGTACATAAAGCATTAGATGCACTCTACTCAAAACATGAAGCTTTTTTTGATTATAAAGAGTTACAAACTGCTTTAGAGAAAGAGCTTGATTTTGCTAAAGGCGATAGCGAACTTGAGTCTTATCTTATAGCCTTGAAAAAACGAGAATTAAAACACTTTTATAGAAATGAGTTACAACGATTTGAAGATGGCTGGCGTGTCAAGTATTGTGAAGAGTCTTTACAGGCACCATATTGTGGGATGACCCTACAAGGGAAAATAGACCGTATTGATAAAAAAGATCATTTAGTAAGTGTACTTGATTATAAAACAGGTTCGTATAAACTTTATAACAAAAATAACTTTAGTGATGCAAAAGATTTTCAGCTTGAATTTTACTATATTTTAGCATCTGAACTTGGTAATGTAGAGGAGTGTGCTTTTTATGATTTAAAAGAGGGAAAAGTAATACCAGAACTTTTTTTAGATGAAAAGTTGGCACTTTTAAAAAGTCATATTACCGATCTTCTTGCTATCGAAGAGGTAAACTTTGAATTGTGTGAAGATACAAAAGAGTGTCTTTTCTGTCCATATAAAATTATGTGTGGGAGAGTATAGTGGCTTTTATAAATAACCTCGCTTATGAGGCAAGTGCTGGTAGTGGTAAGACATTTATGCTTGTTGTACGTTATCTCTCTTTACTTTTTAAAGATGCTGATGCAACAAAAATCTTAGCACTTACCTTTACTAATAAAGCAGCCTCTGAAATGAGTGAGCGAATTGTTGAGACTCTTGAAACACTAGAGAGTAGAGGAGAGCTTGAAGAGATTATAAAAGTGACAGGACTCTCACGTGAAGTAATTTTACAAAGAAGAGAAGATGTCTTGGGTACTTTTTTGAGTGCTCATACAAAGATTATGACAATTGATAGTTTTTTTACAAAAATTTTACGAAAATTTTCTCTCTATGCCTCTTTGATGCCTGATTTTAATACATATGCTTCACAACATGAAATAAAATTACTCTCTAGATTTTTAAAAGAGGTTAGTGTTGCAGGGAAAAAAGACCTTTTGGTTTTATTGGCACTTGATTCTAAAAAAAGAGTAAGTGATATCTTTACCCTTTTAGATGAATTTTATGAAAAAGAGGAAGAGTTGGTCTCGCTTACTTTTACCAAAAACTCTCTTGAGCCTTATGAAAAGCAAGCGATGGAGGCCTTGGTAGATATTCAAGCTATTGTATCTCACTGTAAAGGAGCGTCTGCTTCACTCAAAAATGCTGTGGATGTAGAGAATTTTGATGAACTACGATCAAAAACATGGGTACTCAAAGAGAGTTTAGAATATTGGGTTTTTAAGAAGTGTTATACTCCTGAAATGGATAGTGCATTAAGAACTATTCAATCTGCAATCTATAGATATAACAGAGTTAAAGAACAAAATTTTTTTTATGCATTACGTGAGCTTACCTTTATCTATAAAAAGGCAAAAAAAGCACTTTATATTGAAGAGAGTGAGCTGGGCTTTTCTGATGTTACACAGCTTGTGTTTACGATTTTAAATCGCTTAGATGATAGCGAATTTCTTTATTTTCGACTTGACAGCACGATAGAGCATATCTTACTTGATGAGTTCCAAGATACAAGTATATTGCAGTATAAAATACTTAAACCTCTTATCCGTGAGATTACAGCTGGAGAGGGAATCTTTCAGGATGGGAGTTTTTTCTTCGTGGGTGATGTAAAACAATCTATCTATCGTTTTCGAGGTGGGGTATCTGCACTTTTTGCTGAAGTGGCACGAGAAAATGGAACAAAAGTTGAAAAACTTTTAACCAATTATCGTTCGCAACAAGAGATTATTAGTTTTGTCAATAATGTTTTTAAGGATAAAATTAGAAACTATACACCGCAATTAACACGGAAAGAGGCCGATGGTGGCTATGTAGAAGTTGTTCAAACTGATGAGCTTTTAGAAGAGGTGTTTAAGCAGGTAGAGCGTTTGGTGGAGTTAGGTGCCGATAAAAATGAGATAGCAGTTCTTTGTGCAACAAATGGTGATGGTGAAGCTGTAAAAAATCTCTTACAAGAGCATCGTATAGAAGTTGTTACGGAGACTACAACAAAACTTATAAATCAAAGAAGTGTTCAGGCTATTTTAGAGTATTTGAAATATCTCTATTTTAGGGAAGATATCTATAGGGAGAACTTTTTTGCACTTCTTGGGCAAGAGAAGAGTGTTATTGAAAAAATTGATCTCAATAGTGTCGTACTTTTTGATCTTGTTAAGAGTTGTATTCAAAAATACAGGTTATTTAGTGATGATTTTCATACTATACGTTTTTTGAGTGCTATTGAACGTTATAGTGATATAGATGCATTGATATTTGATTATGAGAGACTTGATGTAAGTGCAGCAGCATCTGATCTTAGTGGAGTAAGAGTACTTACTGTGCACAAGTCAAAGGGTTTAGAGTATAAACATGTGATAGTGATGGATAGAATCAAAAAAGCACCCTCTGCACGAGACAGTATTATTTATGAGTATGATGGTATCAAACTACAAAATATCTATCTAAGAACTGCAGGTAGAGATGCAATTGATAGAGCTTATGCAAATGCTTTACAAAAAGAGAAAAATTTAGTACAAGAAGATAGTCTTAATGCCCTATATGTTGCTTTTACAAGGGCCAAAGAGCATCTTTTTATCATACAAAAAAATAAAGATTCTTTATTTGAAATTCTTGAATTAGAGAGTGTATGTAACGGTACTTTAGAGCTTGAGAGTCATATAAAGCAAGAACGAAAAACTGTTACATCTATTGCTTATGAAAATCTTTACTATGGAACGCAGAGTGAGATTTTAGCACAAGAGACTCAAGAACAAGAAGATCTGGAATCTATAAATTTTGGTTTGGCAATGCACTATATGTTAGAAATGATGCATAGCTTTACTCATGAAGCTATTGATGATGCAAAAGATTTGGTCTTAAATAAATATGGTTTTATCTTAAAAGATAAAGAGATCGAAGATATAAGTTTACGGGTTGCGCAATTAGTAGAGCATGAAGAGTTTTCAACTCTATTAAAGAATGGTATCTGTTTTAAAGAGAAAGCACTTCGTTATAAAAATAATTTACGTTACTTAGATCTTTTGATACAAAAAGAGGATGGCTCTTACATCATTGTAGATTATAAAAGTTCCATAAATTTTAGTGAAAAACATTTTGCACAAATAGCTTATTATATAAAAGCAGTGCAGGAGATTACTCATGCAAAGGTTGAAGGATATCTTTGCTATTTACTAAAAGATCGCATATCTTTGGTAAAAGTTTAAATTAAAGAGGAGTTTTCAAAATGAAAAAAGTTTTACTGTTTTGTTTTGTCTCATTAGCACTTTTTGCTGATGATATACAGGTATTTACAGCTAATACGATGAATATTAAACTTGATCCTAAAAGTACAATTATTGAGATACTTTATTGTAAAACAGGAAGTGAATGTGTTAAGTTGATTAAACATGATGATAAAGAAAATAGAGATTTTCTTATTCATGGTGCTGCTTATCAAGGAGCAACTGCAATAGTAGGTACATCAATGCAGTCTTTGTCAAATTTAACTTTACAAAGTACAGGTGCAAGTTTAGAAACAGGTGCTGTTGGAGCACTTGCAGCTTTGGCTCTTCTCTCTGGAACTTATTATGCTCATGATGTATGGGAAGGTTATACGAAAGATTATGAGTATAGAATTGTAAGTTATGCAAAAAATTCAAAAGGGGAGGAGACTCTGCTTGCAACATTGATAGTCTCAAATGATGAGCTTGCAGATGATGAGGTAAAAGAGATGGTATTAGAGAAACAAAAAGAACTTTTGGTAAAAGGAAAATAGATAATGAAAATGATTTTAGCTTTTATTGGATTAATTGTATTTTTGACAGGATGTGACTCTCCTCGACCAATCTCTTATACATATACACCACATATTAAAACTGTATATATTTATGGAACATACTCTCCTAATGAGGATGAAGCGTCTGAGATTACAAACTTAGCAATTTTTTTAAGAAAAGCTGCTGAGATTTTTAAAAGACATAAGATTAAATATTTTTATATTGAAAATCAGGATATTCCGAAGGTACTCAATAACTTTTCATCTTTAGTTGCGTACTGTTATCCAGACAATGATGGCTATGACCCTTCAGAGTTTGGTGAAAAAAGTACTAATCTTGAGCGTAAATGTGATTCGGTTCACGCATTAAAAACAAATGGAACAACATATTATCATGATGAGAATAATCTAGTTATTGCATTAAAAGGAGCAACTAAACGAAGGATTGATGTACCTTTTTGGAGTGTTGAAAAAGTTCTGCATAGTAAAGAGATTCAAAAGTATATAGACAATGGTGTAGAAGATGCGGGTGATAGAAAAATAGAGTTTATAGAAGGGGTTGATGGCTCAACACGTTATGAGATGTCTCTAATCTATAGAAAAGAGTATATGAAGTCTCTTTTCTAATTGATAATAGTTGGAGAGAATGCTTTTGTTGAAAGTGTGACTTTTTGACCTACTTGTAGAGGTTTTGCTTCAGACTTCGAAAGAACAACTTCTACAAGTTGTTGTCCAATTGCCACAATTGCGATGAAAATGACATCTACTTTTTTTATCTCTAAAAGTTCACCTTCAAAAGAGAATTTTTGACTCCCCTGTTTTTTAAGTAAGATATCTGCCGGTTTACCGTCTTTGGTAATTTTTCCACTCTCTAAAACAATAACACGTGAGGCAAGACGATAAATCTCACTAGGATCATGACTTACCATAATTGTCGTTGTTTGAAACTCTTTATGTAGGCTAAGAAGTTCATTTTGCAGTTTTGTTCGCATAAGAGGATCAAGAGCAGAGAGCGGTTCATCAAGTAGAAGAATCTTTGGTCGCTTCATTAAAGCTCTACAGATACTAACACGCTGCTTTTGCCCTCCACTGAGTGCGTGAGGATAACGTTTTTTCATTTCACTGAGTTCTGTCATCTCTAAAAGATGTTGGGCTAATTTTTTATCATTGGCAACATAGAGTAGATTTTGCTCTATTGTCATGTTGTCAAAAAGAGCATACTCTTGAAAGACAAAGCCTATCTCTCTTTTTTGTGGAGGGAGTGTTTGTGTTGTATGAAGCCACTTTTTACCTGTAACTGATATCTCTCCATTTGCATCTTCAAGTCCTGCAAGAATGCGGAGTAGTGTTGTTTTTCCACTCCCGCTCTTTCCGCTCAGGGCTACAAACTCTCCCTCTTGAATTGTTATTTTACACTCTAATTGCATCACTCCATTTGCACCGTGAAGTTTTTTTGTGATATTGAGCTCTATCATAATCCAAACCTTCTGTTTTGACGTGCATTAAAGATATAGACGCTCAAAAGAACGATAAAAGAGATACCAAGCATAATAGCACTGTAGATATGTGCAGCATTATAATCCATAATCTCTACCATCTCATAGATTGCAACTGATGCTACTTTTGTCTCACTCGGAATACTGCCTCCAACCATTAAAACCACACCAAATTCACCAACAGTATGAGCAAAAGTAATGATGACTGCTGTTATGAGAGCTGGTTTCATATTTGGAAGGGCAACTTGAAAGAGGGTTGTCAGCTTACTTTTTCCTGCAATATAGCTCGCTTCTAACATATTTTTATTGAGTGATTCAAAACCATTTTGTAGAGGTTGCACCATAAAAGGTAGAGAGTAAAAACAGCTGGCAATGACTAGTCCTGTAAAAGAAAAAACCAATTTCACGCCAAGTGTATCTTCAAAAAAAGCACCGATTGGAGAGTTGTATGAGAGTGCCCAGAGGATATAAAAACCTAGAACTGATGGTGGTAGTACAATAGGTAGTGCCGTAAGTGCTTCTATAAAAGGTTTTATGCGTGAGCGAGTTTGAGAGAGGTACCATGCGAGTGGTAGAGCGACACAAAAGAGTATAAGTGCTGTAAGACTTGCCAGTTTAAATGAGAGTAGAAAAGGCTCAAAACTCATCTTCGAGACTCCAGGATAGATAAATCACTTGACTTTATCAATGCTGTAACTCTATCACCGATTTGTAGATGCATACGTTTTGCAGAGTCTGATGTAATGATAGATTCTAATATACTGTTTTCAAAAGAGAGTTCTACAGCACAAAGTAGCTCTCCCATCTCTATATTTTGAATCGCTACATTGAGTTGATTAGTGTGGCTAAGTATACCGCTCAGGTCTTTTGCTAGTGCAATATTGGTTGCTTTTGTTGTCAGGATGATTTCATTTGCTTCACGGATATTTTCATCAAGTTCAAGACTCATCATCTTTAAGGTATGATTTTTTGAGACAAAAGTAACAATTGTCAGTATCGTATCTGTCTCAATTTTCTCTATCTTGACTTGAATTTTATTCATATGGTATTGTATCCATATTTTTTAAAGATTGTTTTTGCATCCGGACTGATTATAAAATCATAAAATGCTTGTGCACTCTGATTGTTTTTCCCATGTTTGAGTATCACAATTCCCTGCGATATTGGTGTATAGAGTTTAGAATCGATCTCTATCCAGTTTTTGTTTTTTTGAAACTGTTGCATTTTTGGTGAATAGAGAGCAGATTTCGCAATAAAACCAATATCTGCTGCTGTCATTGTATATGTTACCGTTTGTGCAATGGATTCACCATAGATAAGTTTTGGTTTTATTGTCATATAGAGGTTTGCATTTTGAAGGGCCTCTTTTGCTGCTTTTCCATAAGGAGCTGTTTTTGGATTAGCAATAGCAATACGTTTTATATTTTTATCATTGACAACTGCTATGCCTTGTGAAAAATCTCTTTGTTTTTGACTTAATATTGCAAGTGCGCCCTGTGCATATATTTTGGGTTTCGTTATGGCTATCTTCTCTCTGTAAAGTGTTTGAGGATAGAGCATATTTGCCGACATGAAAATATCGTATGGGGCACCGTTTTTTATCTGTGCCTTGAGTTTACCACTACCACCTATGATGATGCGCAGTTTTGTATCTGGGTACTTTTTATAAAAAGCACTCTTTAGTGCATCCATTGCATAACTTACATTAGCAGCAAGTGCAACGGTTATAGTTTGTGCTTGCAAGAGTGAGCTAAGTAAAAATGCAACTATAAAAAGTTTTTTCACAGTATCTCCTAAAAAAGGTAGTTGAGCTCTATACGAGCATCTGTATAGTTAGATACTGAGGAAGCATCACCGATAAAATCTCTGTAACCTAAGCGTACACGGTATTGTAACTCTTGCATTGATGGAATGTTTTGAACAATTCCAATGTAGTAATAGATGCTGTCTTCTAAGATAGATTTTTTCTCATCTGTATCTACATATAAAATTGAAGCTTGTATAAAAGGTTTGGTATAGATACCTTTAGAATTTGCACCTTTGACTATCTCTAAACGATAAGATTTTGTATTTGCTCTCCAGTTATAAATGCCCATGGAACGTGTATAGCCTGCTGTTGGGAAACCTCTCCATGGAGTCACAAGGTCGGCTTTATCTAAAATATCAGTATAGGCAAGATTGATTTTATAATCATCTATCTTTGTAACAACTCTTGCAGCAATCATTTGTGCATTTAAAGAGTTTGGATCTTTATAGCCCCCTGGAGAAAAAATATTTACATTCCCTTTTAGTGAAGCTCCTCCAACATTTCCAGCACCATTGTCAAACTGTTGAATATAGCGAATACCTGGGGTAACACTAAATCCATTAAATGCTATTTTGTAATTTAACTCACCCATTGCCTGAGAAAGTAAAGATGGGACTACATAGGATGAAAAGTTGATTTTTAGATTTTTTACAGACCTGTTTACTCCATCCAAAACTATAAGAGGTGCATCTGTTGATTTGCCTGCTGCTGTTAGATTTGTATAGCTGAGTCCGCGATGCATTGCTGAATCATCATTGCCTGTCCAAAAAGAGTAGTCAGCCGGGTTGGAATCATCATACATTAAAACAGAGTGTGAACTCTCATGATCACGTAACTTCTGTTTTGCAAGATAGGCAAGTTTTGCTGTTGTTTTAGGAATCTCTTTGGAGGTAAGAACAAAACCATCAAAACTGTTTGGAATCATTTTGGTGTCATTACTTTTTGTATAGAAAGTTTCTACAAGTTGGCGACCAAGTGTAAAGTCTGTTTTTGAATATCTGTAGTTAATATTTGCTTGGGCAAAAGCATAGAGTGCTTTTGAACCTGTATGAACATAGTTATATCTGCTGAAAGTATCTTTTCCTGCTTTTATGAACTTTACATTGTCATGGATATCATCACTACTGAAAAAGGCTTGTGAGCCATAGAGACCAATCGTAAAGTCAAAGCCTTGTAAGGAAGCAGATTTATAGACAAAACTCGCTCCAACTGCGCCAACAAGTGAGCTCTCATGACTAGAGTCATCATGGTCATATCCAAAGTAGAAGTTATTTGTTCTAAGGCGTCCATAAAGATTGCCCTCTGTAAGCATATCTGAAAAGGTAGAAACATCTTTTTGTGCTTCATAATAAATCACTTGACCATTTGTCTTAATAGCCTGCTTTGGTAGTGAACTCTCTGCCAAAAGTAGGGAAGAGCTTAAAGCTGCAAAAGATAAGAGTAGAGAGCGTTGTATCTTCATCTTATGTGTTCCTTTTTATATAAAGTTAATAAGTATATAAGTATAGTATGAAGTATCTGAAAATTGTGTTATTTGTGATATACTTTTTTGGTACAGTATCTTTTTATAAGATAACTATTATGCAATCAACCAAAAACCTTATAAATGACTTAAATTCAGCTGTTTATAAGTTTATGCGGTTATACTTTCGCCACTTAAACAAATCTCCCGCTAAATGATTTTTGTTAAAAAATTCCTACGAAAGGTTCATGAATGAAATTTACTAAAATTGCAACTCCTGAACAAATCGATCAAAAATGGGTTTTGATTGATGCTGAAGGTAAAACTTTTGGTCGTATGATCACTGAAGTAGCTACTATACTTCGTGGTAAGAACAAAGCATGTTTTACTCCAAATATTGACTGTGGTGACTATGTAGTTATCATCAACGCTTCTAAGGCTAAATTTAACGGTCTTGGTAAAATAGCAAACAAAG
>Ga0256843_1002107_pt1 | contig 14852 bp, 18 predicted proteins | sample AlvinellametaG_FD_191572 | JGI IMG/M metagenome (GOLD analysis project Ga0256843, IMG submission 191572) | Pompeii worm associated microbial communities from hydrothermal vent at the East Pacific Rise, Pacific Ocean - Alvinella | ecosystem: Host-associated > Annelida > Integument > Unclassified ... | reverse complement strand
CCACGCCACCCTCTCCTTTGAACTCTTCGTCGGTTACGGCAAAAAGTCCCGGGAGTTTGACGAACTGGCTTATGCCGATATCCTGGAACATATGAGCCGTGTTCGTGATCTCGCGCGCTCGGCGATGGAGAAACTCGACAACCTTCACGATTTCTACCGGGCCAAGGTGGACGAGCGGATGAACCGCAACATGTACTGGCTGACGATCCTTTCGGCGATCTTCCTCCCCCTGACGCTGGTGACGGGCTTTTTCGGAATGAACACAGGAGGGCTCCCCTTTACCGACGATCCCGCCGGCACCGCCAAGGTACTCTGGATCTCCCTGCTGCTCGAAGGGCTTTTTCTGATAGGTTTCCTGCTGATGAACCGTCCGAAGATCCGCCGCTTCCGCCGAAGCGACAGAGAGGCATAACCCCCATAACACCGTTATTTACACCTTCCCAATAACCAAGAGCCAATCACCGATAACGGGGCGTAGCCCCCTCCCTATGCTACAATGCGGGGAAAAATTCGCGAACGGATATCCTTTATATATGAAAAATCTCATCATCGTCGAATCACCGGCCAAGGCCAGAACCATCAGCAACTTCCTCGGCAAGGACTACAAAGTGGTCGCCTCCAAGGGCCACATCCGCGATCTGCCCAAAAGCAGCTTCGGCATCACCGTCGAAGAGGGAAAATTCATCCCCAAATACACCATCCCCCGGGACGCCAGCGCCACGGTTCGCGAACTCAAGAAACTCGCCAAAGAGGCCGAGACCGTCTACATCGCGACCGATGAGGATCGGGAGGGGGAAGCCATCGGCTACCACATCGCCAAAGCGATCGGCAAAGATCCCGAGACGCTCCCGCGCATCGTCTTTCACGAGATCACCAAAAGCGCCATCGCCCATGCGCTGGAACATCCCCGCACCATCGATATGCAGAGCGTCGACGCCCAGCAGACCCGGCGCCTGCTGGACCGGATCGTCGGTTACAAGCTCTCCCCGCTGCTGGCCAGCAAGATCCAGAAGGGGCTCTCCGCCGGCCGGGTCCAGAGCGCCGCGCTGAAGCTGGTGGTCGACCGGGAGCGGGAGATCAAAGCCTTCAAACCCGAAGAGTACTGGAGTATCAAGGGGCTCTTCGAAAAGGCCGTCGAAGCCGATATCTACAGTTTCGAGGGCCAAAAGATCGAAAAGATGACCCTCAAAACCGGTGACGAAGCCCGGAAGATCGTCGAATCGGCCAAAAAAGAGGCCTTCACAGTCTCCTCCATCGAGACCGCCCGGCGCAAGAGCAAGACCCCGCCGCCCTTTATGACCTCCACCCTCCAGCAGGCCGCCTCCACCCAGCTGGGCTTCTCCCCCAAAAAGACCATGATGGTGGCCCAGAAGCTCTACGAAGGGGTCAAGACCCACAAAGGCACCATGGGGGTCATCACCTACATGCGGACCGACAGCCTCAACCTGGCCAAAGAAGCGGTCGCCGAGGCCCGGGCGTTCATCGAAAAAAACTTCGGCGAAAAATACCTGCCCAAAAAGCCCAAATTCTACGCCTCCAAATCCAAAGGAGCCCAGGAAGCCCACGAGGCGATCCGCCCCACCATGACCGAGTTCACCCCCGAGACAGCGGCCAAGTACCTGGGGGCCGACGAGCTCAAACTCTACCGCCTCATCTACAACCGCTTCCTGGCCTGCCAGATGACCGAGGCGGAGTTCGAGACCCAGACCATTCTTTTCGCCGGGGAGAAGTCGGTCTTCAAAGCCACCGGGCGCAAACTGGTCTTCGACGGCTTCTACCGGGTCACCGGCTACACCGAAAAGGACCGCCTGCTGCCCGAGCTCAAAGAGCAGCAGCCGGTCAAACTCGACGCAATCAAAGCCGAGCAGCACTTCACCGAGCCGCCGCCACGCTACAACGAGGCGAGCCTGATCAAAAAGCTCGAATCCCTCGGTATCGGGCGCCCCAGCACCTACGCGCCCACCATCACCATCCTGCAGAACCGCAAATACATCGAGATCGAAAAGAAGCGGATCCACCCCACGGAGATCGCTTTTACCGTCATCGAGATGCTCGAGGAGCACTTCCCCGAGATCGTCGACAGCAACTTCACCTCCAGTATGGAGGAGACCCTGGACAAGATCGCCGAAGGCAGGGAGGATTGGCAGAAGGTCCTGGCGGAGTTCTACGAGCCCTTCATGAAGAAGATCGAAGAGGGCAAAAAAAAGATCAAATCCCTCAAGGTCGCCAAACCCATCGGTGAGCAGTGTCCTGAATGCGGCGCGGAACTGCTGCTACGCAAGGGGCGCTACGGAGAGTTCATCGCCTGCAGCAACTTTCCCAAGTGCCGCTACAGCCGTAACGTCGACGGAACCGAACCCGAAAAGCCCGAGGAGACCGATGAGGTCTGCGACAAGTGCGGCGCGCCCATGGTGATCAAAAACTCCCGCCGGGGCAAGTTCCTCGCCTGCAGCGCCTACCCCAAATGCAAAAACGCCAAACCCCTCACCCCGCCCCGGGAGCTGGAGGTCCCCTGTCCCGAGTGCGGCGGCAAGCTGATCGAACGCCAGGGACGCCGGGGCACCTTCTACGGCTGCGCCAACTACCCCAAGTGCAAATTCATCGCCAACTTCGAACCGGTGGACCGCAAATGCCCCGAGTGCGGCTACCTCATGGGCAAGAAGACGCTGCGGGGCAAAGAGGTGTACGAATGTTTCAAGTGCAAGCACAGGGAAGAGGTGCCAGGCAAAGAGAAGTGAGCAACCGAGGAACCGAGTAATGAGTAATAGGAACAGAGCTCTATTACCTTGTCGATTTTCCCACTCTTCGATTTCTCAGTTTCTCGGTTCCTTGATTCCTCGGTTCCTTGATTTCTCGGTTCCTCATTCCTTCAGGAGATTGCGATGAAAAAACATCTCCTTCAGGAGTATCTCCTCTTCATCAAAGATTTTTTCAAAGATCTCTTCGATTCTCGGCTGGGCTTTTACGCCGCCAGCATGAGTTGGAGTACCCTCTTTTTCATCATCCCCTTCATGGTAATCCTTCTGGTGCTTTTCACCCATATGCCGCTCTTTGACACCGCCTATGCCCGACTCCACGAGCTCATCGCCCAGAATCTGGTCAGTTCCGACTCCTCCACCATTATGCGCCATATCGACCGCTTTGTCGCCAATGCCGACCGTCTGGGCTACATCGGAATCGGCTACGTCCTCATCGCAGCAATCCTCTTTTTCAAAGACTACGACTACATCGTCAACGATATCTTCGAGACGCCCAATCGCAGCGCCCTGGGCGCCTTCCGGACCTACTTTTTCCTGCTGCTCTTTCTCCCTTTGATGCTGGGAGGATCGTTCTGGCTTTCGACCAAAATCCAGCACTACCTGGAGGAGATAGGCGTTGCCGGAACTCTCCATATCTATATGCTGTTGCCCTACCTTATCATCTGGCTGCTCTTCTACCTCGCCTACCAGTTCTCCCCGAGAGGGCGGGTCTCCCCCCGAGCGGCGGCCGCCAGCTCCTTCATCGCCTCGCTGATCTGGTACCTGGCCAAAAGCGGTTTTATCTTCTATATCACCTACAACAAAACCTACACCAGCATCTACGGCGGACTCAGCACCCTGCTTTTCTTCTTCCTCTGGATCTACATCTCCTGGGCCGTCTTCCTTCACGGCCTGCGTTTCTGCTACATACTCGACCGGGAAGAGAAAGAGGAATCAGGCGGTGAACAATGAGAAATGAGGAACCGAGGAACCGAGCAATTTAAAGGGAAGCCTCCCACGCCCCCTTATTCATTCTTCATTGCTCGGTTCCTCATTCCTTGGTTCCCCGGTTGCTCACTCCCCATTCAAAAAAGTGTCGGCTGTTCCACTTCCGTTTCCGTCCCGTTACGAAAGCTCCGCCGATGCAGCGGGCAGAGACCGTAACGCCGGATCGCCTCCAAATGTTCGGCGGTGCCGTAGCCTTTGTGCCTCTCAAACCCGTACTCCGGATAGATCCGTGCCGCCTCGCTCATGATCCGGTCCCGGGTCACCTTGGCCAGGATACTGGCGGCGCTCACCTGGGGGACTTTGCCGTCGGCCCCCACCAGGGTTCCGATCCCCGGCACGCCGAAAGCGGTCTTGCCGTCAAAGAGAAAAACCGTCCCCTCCTGTCGAAGCGCCCCGACAATCTCCTCCAGGGCGCTTTTCATGCAGCGTGAAAGCCCTTCCGCATCGATCCGTTGCGCTTCGATCACCACGATATGATACCGGCTGCGCTCCACAATACGGGCAAAAAGCTTTTCTCTCACGGCTTCGGTCAGTTTTTTGGAATCGTCCAGTCCGTTGACCCGCCGGTCCAGGACCACCCCGGCGACCACCAACGGTCCGGCCAGAGGGCCGCGACCCGCCTCGTCGATGCCGCAGAGCTGAAGTTTTTCCGTCTCTTCCGGAAGAAAATCGAGGAGATTTTGAATCTTTTTCGCCATATTAACCACTGATTTACCCCTGATTGGCTGACGGTTTAGAACTCTGCACTATACTGGCATTATCAGAAGGTTGATGCGGGTCGGCCTTCCGAGACTCCTTGTTTTGTTCTTTCACATAAAAAGAGTTTTTCCCCTTGTTTTCTCTTTTTATGACTAATCCCTCATTTTTTACTATTGAGTGCAGAAGATTCCGCCGAAAGGCGGTTCTATAAGCGTTGAGCGTTGAGCGTTGAGCGTTGAGCGTTGAGCGTTGAGCGTTGAGCGTTGAGCGTTGAGCGTTGAGCGTTGAGCGATTTTGACACGGTTTAACAATTCTGTCAAGAAATTTCGAACGATTCTGGCAACATACCTCTTCTCTCATCACTCAACACTGAGCACTCAACTCTCATCCTCATACAATTTATGCCTCGCTCCTCTCGTCTCCAGAAGCTCCCTGACTTTCGTCTGTCCCATCTTCCGGGCATAGTCCAGGGCCGTCATGCCGTGGGCATCCACGCCGTTGAGCTCCGCCCCTTCGCTCAGCAGGTACTCCACCATCTCCGTATCATTGAACGCCGCCGCCAGCATCAGGGGAGTCATCCCGCTTTTACGACGACTCGTCGAAAGACTGATTCCGCGTTCTTTGCAGAAACGAACGATATCGGGACGACGGTACTTGATGGCGATATCCAGCGCTCCCAGCCCTTCCCGGTTGACAAAATGGATGTCCATCCCCGCCTCGACAAGCAGTTCCAGGGCCTCCAGGCTTACACCGCTCTGAATCACGTAAAAAAGCAGGGGAATCTCGTCAGGTTCGTCCAGATCGTACTCTTCACCGATGACCACCTCTCCGGAGAGGTCCACATCACCGCCCGCCAGGATTTTGCGGAGGGCGACCAGGTTGTCCCGCTCAAGAGCCTCCAGCAGCGCCGTCATCGCATCCTGAGTACTCATACGCCTCCACCGAAGGGATTCACTCCTCCAAACATTCCCATCGCCTGGGCCTTTTTGTTGTCTTCAACCATTTTGAGTACGTCATTGAGCGTACTGATCAGCAGGATCTGGAGTGACTCCTTATCTTCCATCAGGGAGTCGTCAATGGTGATATCGATGATCTCTCCCATCCCGTTGGCACTGATCTGCACCATACCACCGCCGCCTTTGGCCGTGAGAATCGTCTCTTTGGATTTCTCCTGGAGCTCCCGGGCCTTGGCCTGCATCTGCTCCATCATCTTTCCCATATTGCTCAGATCCAGACCTTCAAACATCTTTGGGCTCCTTATTCCAGGCCATCAAAAGCCTGGGCGATCGTATTGTCATCATTGAGGATAACGACTCTGGGCCGAAAACTGTCGGCCTCCTCTTCACTCATCACCGCGTAGGCGATGATGATAATCTTGTCTCCGGGATGCACTTTCCGGGCCGCAGCCCCGTTGAGACAGATCTCCCGCTTTCCGCTCTCTCCGGGGATGATATAGGTACTGAAACGCTCTCCGTTGTTGATATTGACGATATCCACCTTCTGCCCGACCCGCAGACCGGAGGCGTGAAGCAACTCCCGGTCCACAGTAATGGATCCCACATAGTTGAGATTGGCGTCGGTCACCGTCGCCCGGTGGATCTTGCTCTGAAGCATCGTGATCTGCATTGTGACTCTCACTCCTTGGCGCCTTGAAAGTTCAAAACAGAAACGCGTTCTCGCCTCTCTGCTTTACTCTTTATCTATTATAGCCAATCCGAACAAACAGGGCCGCCTTAGCGGACCATCGTAGCGGGATCGACGGGATCCCCCCAGAACTCTTCGGGGATCACATACTCCTCGACCACCTTCCCGCCGAGGATATGCTCTTCGATGATCCGGTCGATCTTCTCCCGGGTCAGGTTGATATACATGGTATGGCCGGGCTCGACCAGCATCACCGGTCCTTGCTGACAGCGTCCCAGGCATCCGGTCTGCACCGGCTGGACCGTCCCGATGATCCCTTTCATCATCAGCTGCTGGGCCAGATGCTGGAAGAGCTGCTGACTCTCGGGGTCATCCTGACGGACACAGCTGGGCTTGGGCATCCCCGGAGGGGCACTCTGCTGACATTTGAAGATATAGTAGGCGGGTTGAGGCATTCCTGGCATCATGGTAGCTCCTTTTGATTAATCCTGAGTATTTTTGTCTGATTTCAAGGAATTTTAGCATAAAATACTGAAAAGCGTTGACAGCCGTCAGGATCCTCCTCCGGGGAGTGCGTTACAATGCGGCAACAAGAGAGCATGTAAGGATGATGATGCATACACCCGATTTTTTCAACAACGCGCCGATCTTTCGGCTCTACGATCCTCTGGGAGAATTCCTGGGGGCCTTTGATGAAGGCGTTGTCGATATCTCCTACCTTGACTGCGTCAAACTGGCCGGCCACTCCTGCCCCACCGTTGCGGGTGCCTTCCTGATGACCCTCCGGGGACTGGAGCACCTTTACGGCCGCGAAGAGCTTCCCAGCCGCAGCCGGATCCGCGTCGAGATGCGCGGGACAAAGAGCGAAGGGGTCACCGGCGTCATCGGTAACGTCACCGCTTACATCTGCGGCGCCGGGGACGAAGGAGGTTTTGCCGGCATCGGTCCCGCCTACGGCCGTCGCGGCCTGCTCCACTACGGAGTGGCAGATGTGGACGGAGACCTGCGTCTGACGCGGCTGGACAACGGGCACTCCGTCACCCTGCGCCTTGATACCTCGGCCGTGAGCGGCTCCCCCGAGATGATGCCCCTGATGCAAAAAGCGTTGCGGGGCGAAGCGCTCCCCGAGGAACGTCGAAAGTTCCAGGCCCTCTGGCAGGGGCGGGTGGAAGCGATGCTCACCACCCCCGATCTCTGGGAAAAGATCGCCCCCATCACCTCCGTATCCTGAACCTCGAAAACAAGGAGCCCTTATGCAGATTTCCAACTACCTGACCCATGAACACCGAACCTGTGACGGCCTTTTCGCCGAAGCGGAAAGACTGGCAGCGTCAGGGGAGTGGAGCGAAACGGAAAAAAAATTCCTCGAATTCGCCAACGAAACACTGACACATTTCAAAAAAGAGGAGGAAGAACTCTTCCCTGCTTTCGAAACCCAAACCGGCTCCACCGAAGGCCCCACTCAGGTCATGCGTTTTGAACATGAACAGGTCCGGGGACTCATCGGCAAGATGGCCGACGCCGTCGAAAAGCAGGACCGGGACGCCTACCTCTCCCTGGCCGAATCGATGATGATTCTGCTACAGCAACACAATATGAAAGAGGAGCAGATGCTCTACGCCATGTGCGACCGGGTCATGCCTCCCGCATCCAAGAGTGAGCTCGTTGAAAAAATGGAGAAGGTAACGCTGTGACGAGATACTGGCTCGACGCCCGGAACATGGAACATCCCGAACCGCTGGAACGTTCCATCTCCATCCTCCGGGAACTGGACCGGAACGGATACCTCTATATGCTTCACCGCAAAGAGCCGGCTCCTCTGCTGGCCCTGGCCCGGGAACACCGCCTCAACTACCTGAGCCGCTGCGACAAAGAGGGGGAGTGGCATATCCTCATCACTCCCAACCGGGAAGCGGACCTCGCCTCCCTGCTGGAGCAAACGGCTGAGACGGCATAAGGACAAGTAGGAAGTTAAGAAGTTTACAGGCTTGACAGGATCTGTCAAGCCTTCTCAAGACTCAACGCTCAACACTCAACTCTCTCTGAAGGAGCGTCAATGTTTCAGAACAACGGACTCTCTCTCGATCAGGCCCCTCCGATCTCCGTCGTGCTGCGCTTTTTCCTCGGCGGAAGCCTCTTCGGCCTCGCAGCGGGTATCTGGCTGACGCTTCAGGGGCCTGTCGCCCTCGATCCGGCCACACCCGCCGCACTGATCCTCACCCACCTGTTGACGCTGGGGGTTATGCTCTCCTTTATGCTCGGGGCGCTCTTTCAGATGCTGCCGGTCCTGGCGGGCGTCGCTTTCAGAGATCCGACGCTCCTGGCGATCCGCAGCCAATGGCCCCTGATCTTCGGCACACTGCTACTTCTGAGCGCTTTCGCCACTGCGGAGGGAACGCTCTACCTCCTGGCGGCCCTGCTGCTCGGCGTAGGCCTTCTGCCCGTGGCGGGGCGGATGCTGCGCCGGCTGCTGGAGCTCAAAGACCACTCCCCCTCTTCCCGGGGGATGGGCTTCGCCCTCTACAACCTCCTGCTGCTCTTTCTGGTCGGGGCCTGGCTCGCCGCTTTGATGGGGGGATGGACCGGTCGGGGGGACCTGCTGGCCCTGCGGCAGCTCCACCTGGGGCTGGGGCTTTTTGGCTGGATCGCCCTGCTGATCCTCTCGGTGAGCTTCCAGGTGATCGAAATGTTCTATGTCACGCCCCCCTATCCCAAGGCCTACGCCCGCTGGCTTCCCTTCGCCGTCACCGCGCTTTTGAGCCTGGAGCTGATAGCGGCCCTCAACTTCCCGCCGCTGATCCCCTGGTGCGAAAGCCTCGTCGCCCTGCTGCTGGCGATCCACGGCCTGCTGACCCTGCGCCGTCTCTCCCAGCGCCAGCGCCCCCTGGCCGACGCGACGGTCTGGTTCTGGCGGGCGGGGATGGCTGCCCTGGCCCTGACGATACTCCTGGTGCTCCCGCGCAACCTTTTCGGCCTCCCCCGGCCTCTGGAGGAGACGCTTTACGCCCTTTTCGCCTTCTTCGGCCTCAGCATCGTCTTCGCCATGGCCTACAAGATCGTCCCCTTCCTGACCTGGTTCCACCTCAATGCCCAGGGCTACTTCAAAGCACCGATGATGCACGAAGTGATCCATCCCCGCACTGCCATGCGCCACCTGGCGATCCACCTGACGACGCTCTTCACCGCCCTCGCCGCCGCCTGGCTCACCCCCGCCCTCTGGAGCGTCGCCGGCGCCCTACTGGCCCTCTCCTTCGCCTGGATCGCCGTGGCGATCTACCGGGCCTGGCATCTCTATCTCCATATTCAGGCGACGGAGGAGAAGTTCGATTTCGGAGGGATGAAGGGTTGAGTGCTGAGTGCTGAGTGCTGAGTGCTGAGTGCTGAGTGCTGAGTGCTGAGTGCTGAGTGCATTTTACAGGACTTGACAGAGTTGTCAAGGATTTTTGGGAGGCGCACAGAAAAGCGGGAAGTTTTTTGACCGACCCTTTATCGCTCCAGATAGTCCTTCAGGATCTTCGCGTGATCGAAGCAGAGCGCATCCCAGGGGATTGCTTCCAGGGAAACGACTCGGGCCGTTTTGGCGTCGTCACCGCCCGCCGGCTCCCCCTCCGCCCGACAGAGGTAGACGGCGCTGACGGTATGGAAACGCGAATCCCGGGAGGGATCGGAGTAGACGCCGTGAAGCCGTCGGATCGTCACCTCCAGCCCCGTCTCCTCCCGCATCTCCCGCACACAGGCCGCCTCCGTTGTCTCCCCCACATCCACAAAGCCTCCCGGCAGCGCCACCCCCCGGGGTTCGTTGCGCCGCTCGATCAGCACGATTCCCCGGAAGCGCTCCCCCTCGTAGACCTCGATAATGCCGTCGGTGGCGACGAAAGGGGTTTTGATCATCTTCTTACCTCCGCTTCATGTTTTCGTCACCCCGGACTCAATCCGGGGTCCACATCCCGAACAGCGATCAGGAGTTTCGCCCATCCGTTCTCTGGATTCCCGCTTTTGCGGGAATGACGTTGCATCAATCAACTAAATAAAAGAGGCGAAGCCCGCCCCGAAACTTTTCACTTTTACTTTTTACCTTTTACTTCCTCAAGCTCCTCCAGGAGCTTGAGGACCACTTCCCGGTCGTCGAAGGGGTATTTCACCCCCGCGATCTCCTGGGTATCCTCGTCCCCCTTGCCGAGCACCAGCAGGATCTCCCCCTCCTCCAGCTCGGACAGTGCCCGGCGGATCGCCTCTCGACGATCGACAATAGCGTGGACGTTTTCCTTCCCTTTAAGCCCGGCAAGAATTTCGTTGATAATCGCCTCGGGATCTTCGCTGCGGGGATTGTCGCTGGTGACATAGATCTTCTTGGCAAAGCGCCCGGCAACGGCCCCCATCCTGGGGCGTTTGCCCCGGTCCCGGTCCCCTCCGGCGCCGAAGACCACCACCAGATCCTTGTCCTTGAGGCTGTCGAGCACCCGGTAGATCCCGTCGTCGGTATGGGCGAAATCGACGATCACCGTGGGACGGGTGCTCACCACCTCCATCCGGCCGCTGACCCCGCCGAAGTTCTCCACCTCGTCGCAGATCCGCTCCAGCGGCTCTCCGGTGAGGATCTTGACGGCGCTGATCGCCGCGGTGAGGTTGTAGAGGTTGAAAAGCCCCATCATATTGGAGAAGAAGGTCGCCTGCTCGTCGCGGTGGGTGATGACGGCGCTGATCCCGTCGCTGAGGGAGTAGGCCATCACCTTGAAAGTCGCCGGCTCCTCCACCCCGTAGGTGTAGGCGCCTACGGGGTTGTAGCTGATCGTTTTGATCTCGTCTTTGTTGAGCAGTTTGGGGGCGTCGTCGACGAAGAAGCGGCTCTTGATCCGTCGATACTCCTCCACCGTGCCATGGTAGTCCAGATGGTCCCGGGTGACATTGGTATGAACCTTGAGCGCAAACTTCAACCCTTCGATCCGCTCCTGATGAATGGCATGGGAGCTCACCTCCATCACGAAATACTCCGCGCCCGCGTCTTTGGCCCGCTTCATATTCCAGAGGGTCTCCAGGATCGAGGGGGTGGTCATATGCTTCCGCTCCAGAGGACGATCATCCACAAAAAGTCCCCGGGTCCCCTGTAGGGCGCAGGAGTGCCCCAAATCGATCAGGAGAGAGTAGATCAGTGCCGTGACGGTGGTCTTGCCGTTGGTACCGGTGACGCCCACTACGTTCATCATCGCCAGCTCCCAGGCCTCCAACAGCACTTCGGGAGTGACGGTCGGAGTTGCTTCGGGAAGCTCCCTGCGGTAGGGGGCGTTCTGGGCCGTTGCCAGCAGCAACATCCCCTCCTTCAGCTCCCGTGTGTTGTCGGTCAGGGCTTCATAGCCCTCGATAGGCGAAGGAATTGTCACGACTGCGGCTTTTGGATCAGATGGTAGAGGGCGTAGATCTCCTGATCGGGTCCGAAGCTCTCAGCCAGGCTGTCGAGATAGCCCGCCGCCATCTCCTCATATCCCGCATCTACCAGACGCCGGATGAAGTCGATAAACTCCTCCCGGGTACGGATGATAACCCGGGTCGAGAACATGATATCCTCGAAGGCCTCTTTGAAACTCCCCTTCTCTTTGATAAGATCCACGAAATCTCCGTAGCGGATCCCGTCCTCCAGCTCCGCCTCCTCCAGGGAGCCCAGCAACTGCTCCTGGATCACCACCCGGGTGGCGTAGATGGTCTGCATCAGTTCGTCGATGATCTTTTCGGCATCCTCACTGGACTCCTTGATCGCCTGGTAGTAGTCAAAGAGCGCCTGGGCATCCTCATCGCTCTCCAGCCCCATATCACTGAGAAAAACACCGATACGGGCATCTTTCATCTGGGGGTAATCCCTCAAAAGCAGACTGTATATTTTCAGGGCATTGTCGTAATCATGGTTCAAAAACTGTTCTTCAGCCCTTTGCAGCAAAACTCTTTTGTTGCTCATGCATCCTCACTTTCATAGTGGTTAAATTATTGTATCACATTCACGAAATATATAAACATAAATTTTGGGGATAGCAAGCTACTGAAGTAGCATTGTGAAAAGATTGGGGAAATGGGGTGGTACGCCCAGGAGGATTCGAACCCCCGACCTTCGGAACCGGAATCCGACGCTCTATCCAGCTGAGCTATGGGCGCTCGCATAACCATCCGGAAAATCCGGAAGGCATTATAGCAGAAAATCAGACCAGTTCGATAATGGCCATCTCGGCAGCATCACCCTTGCGAACACGGGTCTTGATAATGCGGGTATATCCGCCGTTGCGCTCCTTGTACTCGGGAGCAATCTCCTCCACCAGTTTCTTGGTGCTCTGCTTATCCTGCAGCTGGGAGAAGACGGCCCGGTGGGCGTTGAAATCCCCGGCTGCCGCCTTGGTGATCAGCTTCTCGTAATACTTGCGTAGCTCCTTGGCCTTGGGCAGAGTCGTCTCGATCCGTCCATGCTCCGTCAGAGCGATGGCCAGGTTCTTCAGCAGTGCCGCACGATGCTGGGACTTACGGCCCAGTTTGCGGTATCCATGTCTATGTCTCATGGCTGTCCTTTATTGTTCTTTGAGTTGTGCTATTTTTTTGCTCAGATTCGCCCGGGTATCTTCATCCAGTTCGAATTCGGCACCAAAACCGTGCTCGGTCAGGACCTCATGAATTTCATCCAGAGACTTTTTGCCCAGATTCTTGATATCCTTGAGCTCATTTTCACTCATGAGGACCAGTTCACCCAGGTATTTGATCCCGGCACGATCCAGCGAGTTGAAGCTCCGGGCACTCAATCCGAGACTGTCAACGGGAACCAGGAACGCCTTCAGTTCATTCCCGCCTACGGCCGTTCCGCCAACACGCTCCAGATTGATATCCAACACTCCGTTGAAGACCGACATCTGTTTGTGCAGGGTCTCCAGAGCATTGGCAAACGCTTCAACGGGACTGATCTGCCCATCGGTCTCAATCTCGAAGACAATTTTCTCATAATCGGGATTGTCCTCCACCAGTACGTTTTCGATCGCGTAGTTGGCTTTGCGTACCGGAGTGAAGAAGGCATCCAGAGCGATGGCGCCGCTGTCAACCTCTTCTCTGAGATCCTCACTGGGGACGTAACCGATACCCTTCGCAATCTCCAGAGTGAAATTCAACTCCCCGTCTTCGTTCAGTGTCGCCAGCGGCATATCCGGATTGACGACCTCCACTTCATCACTGACCAGATCACCGGCCGTCACCTCTTTGGGGCCGGTAAAGCTGTAGCTGACCACAGCCCGGTCCAGCTCGTCTTTGATCCGAAAACGAATATTTTTCAGGTTGATGATAAAGACAGCAATGTCTTCATGCATTCCCCGAATCGAGTCGAACTCGTGGGCCGCCCCTTCAATCTTCAGTGAGATCGGAGCATACCCGATGGAACTTCCCAGCATCAGACGACGCAGAGGATGTGCCAGTGTGACGGCGTAGCCGCTCTCGAAAGGATAGGCGATTACCTGCGCCCGGGTTTCGCTGAGCTCGTTGATTTCCACCTCGCTGGGCAGAAAAGGCGCTGTTTTGATTTTTCTCATAAGCCAGCCTTTTTTATTGTTACTTGGAGTAAAGCTCGACGATCAGACGCTCTTCGACCGGAATGGAAACCTCTTCTCTCTCGGGAATGCGGGTAAAGATCCCGAACAGCTTGTCTTTGTCCACATCCACCCACTCGACGATACCGGTCTGGTTGGTCAACTCCATGGAGCGTTGGATCTGGGGATTGTTCTTGCTCTTTTCGCGGACTTCGACCTTCTGGCCGGGCTGAACCCGGTAGGAGGGAATATCCACGCGCTTGCCGTCGACCAGAATGTGTCCGTGGTTGACCAGCTGGCGGGCGAAGGCGCGGGTCGTGGCGAATCCCATGCGGTAGACCACATTGTCCAGGCGCTGCTCCAGCAGCTGTACCAGCAGCTCACCGGTGTTGCCTTCGCGGCGGTTCGCCTCTTTGAAGATTGCGCGGAACTGCTTCTCGCTGACGCCGTACATAAACTTCGCCTTCTGCTTCTCACGCAGCTGCAGGCCGTATTCGCTGATCTTCGTCCGGCGCTGCCCGTGCTGCCCGGGAGGATAGGGACGCTTCTCCAGCGCGCTCTTGCCGGCGAGACGACGCTCACCCTTCAGACCGAGATCGACTCCGAGTCTGCGCTCCAGTTTTTCTCTAGGACCTCTATATCTTGCCATCTTGTTACCTTTTGACGTTTTTCTCTAATTGTTTCAATACTCAGTGCAAAACCCAAAAAACCGGCGATTAAACGCGGCGTTTCTTGGGGGGGCGGCATCCGTTGTGAGGCAGAGGAGTGATATCCTTGAACCAGATCACACGAATCCCTTCGATGGCACCGACGGACTTGACGGCCGTATCCCGACCGCTTCCGGGGCCCTGAACCTTGATTCCGACCTCTTTGATGCCGTAATCCTTTGCTTTGCTCATGGCATCCTCAACCGCCTGCTGGGCAGCGTAGGGGGTGGATTTTTTGCTCCCCTTGAAGCCCAGAGCGCCGGCGCTGCTCCAGGTCAGGACGTTGCCCATTTCGTCAGTGACGGTAATGACAGTGTTGTTGAATGTCGCGGCGATGTAGACGACGCCGCGCGCTACGCTCTTTTTGATCTTTTTCTTGGCCATCTTTACCTATCTCCTTATGCTGAACCGACGGTTTTACGCTTGCCCTTGCGGGTCCGGGCGTTGGTCTTGGTCTTCTGTCCGCGGACGGGCAGACCTCTCCGGTGGCGCAGCCCCCGGTAGTTTCCGAG
>Ga0256843_1002106_pt1 | contig 14854 bp, 19 predicted proteins | sample AlvinellametaG_FD_191572 | JGI IMG/M metagenome (GOLD analysis project Ga0256843, IMG submission 191572) | Pompeii worm associated microbial communities from hydrothermal vent at the East Pacific Rise, Pacific Ocean - Alvinella | ecosystem: Host-associated > Annelida > Integument > Unclassified ... | reverse complement strand
TATCAAAAAAAGTGGTTAGTAGATATAGATTAGATAGTTAGTCAAGTAGAAAAAAATATCTACTGACTATATAATAAACTTATTCAAAACCTAAAAGTTTATTAATACCTAATTTTTGAAGTTTTTGTTTGAAATCAATAGCAGCTTTAGCTAAAGCTTGAGAATGTGTATTTGAAATACCTTTTACTTCAATAGAAGTAGATTTTAAAGTTTTACCTTTTGCATTTACTTTAATATTAACAGTTACTCTTACTATAGCCATTCCCATAGTAGTTGATTTTCTTACTTGTTTTTGAAGTTTTATTTTAATATCTGAATGTTTTGATATTTTATAATTTTGATTATTTAATACTTCAATTAATTTTTGTGTAAATAAATCATTTGGAGATACACTAAATGTAATTTTATGTAAAAGTTCAGTTTTTTGAGCTATATAATTGTTATATTTTTGTACATAAGGTTTAATATCAAAATTTGGATTTAAAGTATTTAAAATATTTAATTGACTCATTGCATCAGCAATTTTTGGAGTTAATTTATTATAAGTTATTAATTGATCTAATAACGAATATTTTTTAGCTGTATTTACTTCAGATGTGATTTGTGAATCTAAAGTTTCAAATTGTGTTTTTAGTGAATTAAAAAGTTTTTGTTTGTTAATTCTTACTAAAATATAGATTTTATTATCTACTTTTAAAGTTTTCATAATTTCTATATTTGTAAAATTGATTTGTTTTACTTTTGCTCTAATTTGATTACTTACATTTTTATAAAAAGTTGAATTTCCATTACTATTTGAAAAAGATTCATTTTTTGTAAATGTACTAGATACTGCAGTTTGAATCTCTCCAGCTATAAAATTTAAAGCACCATTTTTTGCTTCTTCTACACTAGTTCCTTCTCCTGCACCATAAAAATATTTATCACTTTTTGGTGGAGCATAAAACCAATCAGGTATAGAATCTGCTGTTTCAAGCATAGATTTTACTACATTTGTAATATTTGGTGCTTGATGAGTATTTGTACTTGTATTTGTTTTTGAAGTTGAAGTTGTATTTGCTTTTGGTGTTGTTACCACTTTTCCATCTAGTTCATCCCATGCATTTTGAGCATCCATTTTTTGTTGATTTATTGAAGGTTGTTTAAAAGGATTTATATTTGAGATAGATACAGATGACCCGCATCCTACTAAAAGAAAAAGGGGAAGGATTAGAGAAATCTTTTTCATTTTTTACCCCTTAGAATGATAATATGCTATTTTCTAACTTATCTCTTTTTACAATTTGTCCAGGTCTGATATTTTTAGCATCATCACCATCAGCTAAAGTCCAAGCTCTGTCTGGTTGGATTTGATTTTTTGATACAGTAAGTTTTACACTCATTGTAGATTTATCACAACTAGTTTTTCCAGTTACTGGGTCAGTTAATTCAGCAAATTTATATACACTAAATGTTTGACCTTCTTTGATTTTATCTTTGCTTCCTAAGTTAATTTGAGCAATGAATTTTTCATGTTTTTTATCAGTTTTAACTTGAGTAATATATCCACTTGGTGCGAAGAATCCAGACATTTCAGGTTTTACTTTTTTAAGTGCTTCCATAATATCGTCTTTAATACCACCAATTACTTGTGCATATGTTGGATGTTTGATTTTTCCGATATTTTTTGTTTCTTCTACTTGTTTAGAGAAAACGATTTTTCCAGTTGTTACATCGATTACTTTAAAAGTTACTCTTGTAGTAATTTTCATACCACTTGCAGCACTTCCTGCAAATTTAATAGCAGCACCTAAAAGTTGAGTAGTTAAGTCATTATTTTGTCTACCTTGTCTACCAACAGCATTTCCTGCAGCATTTGCAGCTTTTTCATAATCTTTATATTCTTGAGTTACACTATCAATACTTCCAGTAATAATATATTTAACACCAGCAAGTTTTCCTACTTGAACTAAAGTGTTTTCATCAAAAAGTCCTGATTGTTGTAATTTTTGTTCTTTTAATACTTTAGATAAATCTTCTCTACTATAAACATCTGCCCCACCCATTTCAGCTAAAATACCTTCAAATGCAGAAGTAATAGCTTTATCTAATTTTGGATCAACTGTTCTACTTGTTGTATTTTTATTTACATCTAAGTGAGCTTTTTTTGCTACACCAACTGCAGCTCCATTTTGTGTAGCTACTACAGCTGCTGCTGCATGAGCTTTATAGTTTGCATCTGTATTTGAAGATGTTGTATTTGCTTTACCAAAACTTGAATTATTGCTAAATTGCATAATAGCAACTTTTGGTACTTCTTTTAAAGAATTATATTCAGCTTTACAAATTTCAGGTACCATTACAGGTTGATTTACTGCATTTGGATAATCAGCCATATTGATTGTATTCCCACACCCAGTGAATAATCCTACTGCTAAAATAGCACTTCCTAATATCAAACTTTTTTTTGTCATTTAGACTCCTTTTTTTTTCGTTATTTTATCTAAAATTAAATAAAAATATAAGATTTTTTTATTTTTCTATTCATTTTTTGTTCATATTGTTACATTTGCAATAAATGTTTCTTTTACTTTACCTTTAAAATATAAAGTATTATTATCAAATCTTACTTCAAGTTCTTCTTTACTTGTTGGATATATTTTTGAAAAATTGTTTATAAAGTTTTTATTTTTTGCACTTAAAAAACTAGCACACATTCCTGTTCCACATGCTAAAGTTTCATCTTCTACACCTCTTTCATAGGTTCTTACTTTTAATACACCATCTTCAAATTTTGCAAAGTTTACATTTGCATTATATTTATATCTCATTTTACGAGCTACTTCTTTATCAAACTTTGTAATATCTTCTACAAGTGCAACTAAATGTGGAACTCCTGTATCTATTAAAATCCATTCATACCCTTCTTCAGTAAAATAATCTTTTATAAGTTCTGGTTTTGTAAGTTCAGTTTCTACTATATCTCCATCTACTTTACAGCTAATTATACCAGCTCCTGTTAGAAATTTCATCTCTTTATTAGCTAAACCATTATTATAAGCATAATGTGCAGTAGCTCTTGTACCATTTCCACACATTGCAGCATAACTACCATCACTATTGTAAAATTCCCATTCAAAATCTAATGTTTCATGTGGAACCAAAACAATAAGTCCATCAGCACCTACTCCATTTTGTCTATCACAAAGTTGTTTTGCTAATTCACTTCTATCTTTTTTTATAAAACTATGAAAAATTACAAAATCATTTCCACTTGCTGTATATTTACTTACTACCATTTATATCCTTTAAAAATTTTTCTTCAAATTCACTTGCATCAATAGGAGGAGAAAAATAAAATCCTTGTATATAATCAGCTCCATTGCTAAAAATAAACTCTTTTTGTATTTCAGTTTCTATCCCTTCTGCAATAATTTCTAAATTTAAATTTTTAGCTAAATTGATAATTGTTTTAGTTAAAATTATATCATCTTTATCGTGTGGAATATCTTTTATAAAATTTCTATCTATTTTAAGTTTTTTTACAGGTAATTTTTTTAAATAAGATAATGAAGAATATCCCGTACCAAAATCATCAATATTTATATTTACACCTAATTGTGTTATTTTATTTAAAACTTCTATAGTTTTTTTTGTTTTTTTCATTAAACTTTCTTCAGTTATTTCTAAATTTAAAAATTTAGGATTAAAATTTAAATCGTTTATAATTTTTTGTAAATCTTTATAAAAATTATTTTTTTCTATTTGATACATTGTTATATTACATGATATTACACCAGGATTATATCCTTGTTTTTGCCATTTTTTGTGTTGTATTATACTTTGTTTTATAACCCATAAATCAATAGAATCAATAATGCCTAATTCAATAGCATGAGGTATAAATTCTATAGGTGGAAGAAGTCCTTTTGTTGGATGTTCCCATCTAATTAAAGTTTCCATTCCAAAAAGTTTGTTTTTACTATCTATTTGTGGTTGAAAAAATAACTTAAATTGTTGAGATTTCATAGCTTCAAACAATTCATTTTTTATAGATAATTTTTTATCAGCTTCTTTTAGCATTTCTGGATTGTAAAAAGTAAATCTATCTTTTCCAGCTGCTTTTGATTTATACATAGCAATATCTGCATATTTTATTAAAGTAAGGCTTTTTTCTGAGTCTTGAGGAAATGTACTAATACCTATACTAGCTGAGATATAATAGTTATTATTTTTTAATAATAAAGGTTCTTTTAGTTTTTTTAATATTTTATTTGTAATATAAGGTACATCATCTGAATGTGTATGTGTAAGTAAAATAGCAAATTCATCACCACCAAATCTTGCTATAATATCTGTATTTCTTAATACTTGTTTTAATCTTTTTGCGACTACTTTTAGTACTTTATCTCCATATTGATGTCCTAATGAATCATTAATTTCTTTGAAATGGTCTAAATCTAAGAATAAAATAAATAGTTGTTTATTTTCTCTACGAGCTATATTTATATGTTCTTTTAATTCAAATAAAAAATGTGCTCTATTATGTAATCCTGTTAAAGTATCAAAATTTGCTTTTTGAAATAGATTTTGTTTTTCTTTATTTATAGCTGTATCGTATTGTTTAAATAAGTTTTTTAGTTTATATGAAAAATATAGCATAATAATACTCATAGTAATTAAGATAATAATAGAAATAATGATAATTTTTTGTATTAATTCATGAAGTAATTGCTCTTTTGCTTTTTGTTTTTTTAATAATTTTTTATCTAAATAATCTAAATATACACCATTTCCTATAACTATTTTTAATGGTTTATATACTTTTACAAAAGAGATTTTTTCTAAAGGTTTTCCATCTGGATTATAAGCTAAATATTTAACATAAGTACCATTTGGATGGGCTAATGCTGAAGTTATGATTAATTTTACTATTGCTACACCATTTCTTTTTATATTCCATCTATTTTGATTTAAAAATTTTTTATTAATATGATATATTGTATTTCCTTTATAATCAAATACAAAAATATATCCTTTTTTATCCCATCTTAATTTATCTAATACTTTTCTTAAAATAATAATTGTTTTTTTATATGAATCTTTGTCATTTTGATTGTTTTTATATAAAGCATCTATAATATTATAAGCAAGTTCTACTCTTTTTTTTGTGGTGATTTTTAGATTGTGCATAAATTCTTTTGTAATTTGTTGTTTCTCTTTTTGGAAATTATGTTTTATTGTATAAGTTGTTACTGTAGTAATCAAAATAATAGTAACAAATATTCCTATTATAGGTAGAATCATGATAAATTTAGAGATGTTTTTTGGTTTTATAATTTCCATATTAGAAACCTTACTTTTATTATTTATGTTATAATGATATCAAAAAAAAGGAAATTTTATGATATTAATTTCAGGACCTTGTGTAATAGAAAGTCGTGACCAGATAATGAAAATAGCTGAAAGTTTAGCTTATGCAAACGAAAAATATGATTTTTATTTTAAAGCTAGTTATGATAAAGCAAATAGAACAAGCTTAGATTCTTTTAGAGGACCAGGGCTTGAAGAGGGACTTAAAATTTTAGAAGAAGTAAAAAATACTTTTGGTTATAAATTACTTACAGATGTACATGAAACTATTCAAGTAGCTCCAGTTGCTGAGGTTGTAGATGTACTTCAAATTCCAGCATTTTTATGTAGACAAACTGATTTACTTGTAGCAGCAGCTAAAACTGATAAAATAGTAAATATTAAAAAAGGGCAATTTATGAACCCTGAAGATATGAAATATTCAGTTTTAAAAGTATTAAAAACAAGAGGTTGTGATGAGGTTAGTTATGAAAATTCACTTAAACATAATGTATGGCTAACAGAAAGAGGAAGTACTTTTGGATATGGGAATTTAGTAGTAGATATGAGAAGTTTCCCTATTATGAGAAATTTTGCTCCAGTTGTTTTTGATGCTACACATTCAGTTCAAATGCCAGGTGGTGCAGGTGGAAAAAGTACAGGAAAAAGGGAATTTGTAGCTCCTCTTGCAAAAGCAGCAGCAGCTATTGGTGTAGATGGATATTTCTTTGAAACTCACTATAATCCAGATGAGGCTTTAAGTGATGGTCCTAATATGCTACAGCTTGATGATTTAAAAGATTTACTTGTAGATATTGATAGAATTAGACAAGTTGTTTAATTTATTTAGTATTTAGTTGTTAAGACTAATTTTGTTATAATTATAAAAAAGTTTTAAATTAAAAAAGGATATAAATGAATATTATTGAGGGAAATTTAAATTTAGATAAAAATTCAAAAATAGCGATTATTTCTGCAAGATTTAATCACTTAATTACAGATAGATTAGTAGAAGGTGCAAAAGATGCATTTTTAAGACATGGTGGAAATGAAGATAATTTAGATTTAATCTTAGTGCCAGGTGCTTTTGAAGTACCATTTGTACTAGAAAAAGTATTACAGAGTAACAAATATGATGGTGTTTGTACAGTTGGTGCAGTGATTAGAGGAGCAACTCCACATTTTGATTATGTAAGTGCTGAAGCAACTAAAGGTATAGCAAATGCTACAATGAAACACTCAACTCCTGTGACTTTTGGAATTCTTACAACTGATACAATTGAGCAAGCGATTGAAAGAGCTGGTACAAAAGCTGGAAATAAAGGTTTTGAAGCAATGACAGGACTTATAGAGATGATAAATCTTTATAAAAATATATAAAAGGCTATAAATGGCAACAAGAACACAAGCAAGAACAGCAGTAGTTCAAATGCTTTATGCACTTGATTTAGGTAATGCTGATATGAAAACTCAAGCAATGAGTTATTTAGAAGAAAGAAAAATAAAAGGTCAAAAAGCAGAATTTGCTTTAAATTTATTTAATGGTGTATTAGAAAATCTAGAAAAAATAGATGAAGTTATAAAAAATCATTTAAGTAAAGATTGGGATTTTGATAGACTTGATAATGTAGATAAAGCAATTCTTAGATTAGGTGTTTATGAAATACTTTTTACAGATTTAGCTTATCAAGTTGTTATAAATGAAGCAGTAGAGATAGCTAAACTTTTAAGTTCTCAAAATTCTACAAAATTTGTAAATGGTATGCTAGATAAAATAGCTAAGGAAAAATAATGAAACTTTGTATAGCTTTAGATTTACCTTCAAGCGAAGAAAATTTAGCATTAGCAAAATCAATTTCTGGAATTAGTGATGATATTTGGTTAAAAGTGGGATTTAGAAGTTATATAAGAGATGGAAAAAAGTTTATTGATGAGCTTAAAAAGCTTGGATTTAAAATATTTCTTGATTTAAAACTTTATGATATACCGAATACTATGGCTGATGCAGCTGAAGAGATAGCAAAAATGGGTGTAGATATGTTTAATATCCATGCAAGTGCAGGAAAAGTAGCTATGAAAACTGTGATGGATAGATTATCTAAATATGAAAATAGACCATTAGTTTTAGCTGTTACAGTTCTTACAAGTTTTGATGAAGAAAATTTTGAAGAAATTTATGAAAAACCAATAGCTCAAAAAGCAGAACAATTTGCTAAGATGAGTTATGAAAATGGACTTGATGGTGTAGTTTGTAGTGCATTTGAAAGTCTTGATATTAAAGATGTTACAAATGATAAGTTTATTACTTTAACACCAGGTATTCGCCCTTTTGGTGAAGATGCAGGGGATCAAAAAAGAGTAGCTGATATAGAATTTGCTAAAAAAGCAAAAGTTGATTTTATAGTGGTTGGAAGACCTATATATAAAGCACAAAATCCAAAAGAAATCGTAGAAAAAATTATAAAGGAAATATAAATGAAAAAAATATTATTAAGTTTAAGTTTAGTAGCTAGTTTATTTGCAGGTGATAAAATTTTAACATCATCACAAGCTTTAAAAATTGTAAAAGAGACTCCTATTTATACTCAATTACAAAATAAATTAAATAAAGATATTAAAGTAAAAGGGATAGAAAAAGATGATTTATATGTAATCACTTTATATAATAAAAAAGGGGAACAAAATATTTTTGTTACAAAAAATCTAAAATATACTATTTTAGGTATGGTTATAAATAATAAAACAAAAAGACCAATAGAAGTGAATTATCCAGCAGCACCATTTCATGGTGATAAACAAGTAGTGAAAGATGGTGTTTTATTTAGTTTTGGAAAAGGAAGTAAAGATTTATATATTGTAACTGATCCAGAATGTCCATTTTGTCAAAAATTTGAGAAATATGCTAAAAATTCACATTTTGCAGATAAATATAGAATTCATATTATCTTTTTACCATTACCATTTCACAAACATTCAAAAGCTATGATTTATTATATTTTAAGTGCAAATACACAAGCACAAAAAGCAAAAAGATTTCATGAAACTTTAACAGGTGATATGAAATGGAGAGATTTTAAACCAACACAAGCACAAAAAGCAAAAATTGATAAAGAGATTGCAAAATCATTAAAAGCTGCAGAAGAGTTACAAGCAAAAGGTACACCAAGCTTTTATGATGAAAACTTAAAAGAAATTAAAGATAGAGGAAAATTATTTAAATGAAATTTTTAAAAATTTGTAAAAAGGCTAGTAAAGAGATTATCTCTTTAATACATAATAGTGATAAGTCTATTTTCAAAAAAACGGAAGCAGGATTTGGTGGTGATATTAGTATGAAAATAGATATTTTAGCTGAACAAATTTTTATTAAATATTTAGAAGAATATGGTAATATTTTTTCTGAAGAAGCAGGTTTTATAGATAATAATCTAAAAAAGACTTTTATAATAGATCCTATTGATGGTAGTTTTAATATTTCAAATGGATTTCCTTATTATGGTAGTAGTGTAGCTATGAAAAATAAAAAAGGAGAAGTTATAAAAGCTTTTATTATTAATCTTGCTACAGGAGATTATTTTTATAAAGATAAAAAAATAAAAATAGAAAATAATCTTTTTTATAATAAAAACTATACAGCATCTTTAAATGAAATGATTTTATTTGAAAAAGCTTATGCAAATATTGAACTGTGTAAGAAATTAACAAAAAACAATATAAAATACCGCTCACCTGGTGCATTAGCTTTATCTTTAGCATTAGGTCATAGATGTAAAGCTGTTATATTTAAAGGTGAAATTAGAGATTTTGATATAGCAGCTGGAATCTATTTTAATAACGAATTAAATATTAAAATTAAAAATGATACAATTTTAATGGCAAAGAATAAAGACGATTTTAAATATTTAAGTAAAGTGATATTTTAATTGAAAAATTACTCAAAAGGATAAATAGATGGGATGGAAAGATTTCTTGAATAAATTAACACATAAAAAGCCTCAACCAAGTCCAAGTGAAGCACCAAGTCATTGGATTAAATGTCCTAGTTGTGGAGCTTTAAGCTTTTATAAAGAGGTTGCTAAGGAAAACAATACTTGTCCAAAATGTGGATATCATTTTAGAATGAGTGCAGAAGATAGAGTAAAGTTATTAGCGGATGAAGGTACATTTGTTGAATATGATGCAAATCTTGAACCAGTAGATCCTCTTCATTTTGTAGATAAAAAGTCATATCAAAAAAGAATAGACGAAGGTTATAAAAAAAGAGGTAGAAAATCTTCTGTAATTTCAGGTGAATGTGAAATAGGTGGAGTTTTAACACAGCTTGTAGTATTTGATTTTGGATTTATGGGTGGTAGTTTAAGTTCAGTCGAAGGTGAAAAAATAGTAAGAGCTGTTAATAGAGCTTTAAGTAGAAAATGTGGTCTTGTTATTGTAAGTGCTAGTGGTGGTGCTAGAATGCAAGAGAGTACTTTTTCTCTTATGCAAATGGCTAAAACTTCTGTAGCATTAGCTTCTTTAGCAGATGCAAAATTACCATATATTTCAGTATTGACTGATCCTACTATGGGTGGAGTTAGTGCAAGTTTTGCATTTTTAGGTGATTTTATTATAGCTGAACCAGGTGCTATGATTGGATTTGCAGGAGCTAGAGTTATAAAACAAACTATTGGTGAAGAACTTCCAGAAGGTTTCCAAAGAGCAGAATTTTTACTTGAGCATGGACTTATTGATATGATAGCTAAAAGAAGTGAACTTAAAAAAACAATCTCAGATCTTTTAATACTTACTGGATGTAAAGCAAAAGAGGCTTGTCATTTATGATATATGCCCTTTTGGACTTTGATTTAATACAAAAATATGATATTTCTATTGAGCAGTTTATAGAAAAATGTAAAAATTTAAATGTAGAAATTATCCAATATAGAGATAAAAATTCTAATATTAATGATATTAAAGCAAGATTATTAAAAATAAGAAGTTTATGGAATAAAACTTTAATAATAAATGATTATATAGAATTAGTTAAATTTGCAGATGGACTGCATATAGGACAAGAAGATTTAGAAAAATATAAATCTATTGAAAATATTAGAAAAAAAATAGGTGATAAAATTTTAGGTCTTTCTACCCATAATAAAGAGGAAATTTTAGAAGCAAATAAAATGGATTTGGATTATATAGGACTAGGTGCTTATAGACCTACTACTACAAAAGATGTGACTTCTATAAGAGGAGATGAACTTATAGAGTTAGCTAAACTTTCAAATAAAGATGTGGCTATTATCGGTGGAGTAAAATTAGAAGATAATATTCCTACAAAATATAAAGTTATAGGAAGTGATTTATTTAAGGCTATAAAAAAATGAATATAAATATATATTCTATTGAAAAAAAAGAGGATTATAAATCAATCATAGATGATTTTATTAAACAATCTCGCCAATTTGCAAATGTAAAAAATATAACTATTTTTAATAAAAATATTGCAAAAAATAATAATCCGAAAACTTATACTCAGGAATTTGAAAAATTTCTCTCAAATGGATATAATATCGCGCTGACTCCAGAGGGTAAATTAGTAGATAGTTTTAAGTTTGCTAACTTACTAAAAGATAAGCAAAATATCAATTTTTTTATTGGTGGAGCTTATGGGCTTGAAGAAGAATTTAAAGAAAGATGTGATATAAAAATATCATTAACACCTTTAACATTAAGCCATAAGATAGCCAAAATTATGTTATTTGAGCAGGTTTTTCGTGGACTTGCTATTAATAACAATCATCCATATCACAAATAAAGGAATTAAATGCATCAAAAGTCGTATGAAGAGATGTTACTTAAAAGAAAAGAAGAAATTCTTAAAATTTTAGAAGATTTGAAAAATGAATTTAGTAGTATAAATAGTTGTGATATTAAAGAAGAAGGTGATTTTGCTAGTTGTAGTACAAATAGTGAAAATAATTACATTCTTTATCAAAAACAAAAACAAGAATTATTAGAAATAGAAGAAGCTTTAAAAGCGATAAAAGAGGGAAGATATGGTATTTGCCAAATGTGTGAAGAGCCTATTAATCCTGAAAGATTAGAGATTAAACCATTTGCTAAATACTGTATAGATTGTAGAGAGATTATCGAACAAGACTCAAAAAGTAGTTAAAGTTTAACAAAGGGTAATTTTTACCCTTGATTAAATTTTACAAAGGATTAAAAATGAAAAAATACACTATACTATCAATTTTACTTATTGCAATTGCTGGACTTTTTACTTATATTAATACAAATGCTACTACTACTTTTAATTTGATGGGAATAAATATTACATTATTAAATGCTGTATGGACTATGGTATTTTTAGCTATTTTTTATTTAATTTCGATAGTTTATTTTAGTATAGAAAAATATAAAAATTTCAGATTTTCTCAAAATGTAAAAAAAGATAAAGAAAATTTATTAAAAAATGTAGAAAATAAAATTTTATATAAAGATAAATTATATCCTATCAAAGAGCTTGTAAAATTAGAAGAGATAGTAGAGATGGTAGAAGGGTTAAAAATTAATCCAAAAAAAAGTGATTTAGAATTTTTAAATGATGTAGCAAAAGTAGAAAATGGAGAAATTGTTGATTTAAAAAAATATAAATTAGATAAAGATAATCCTTGGATGTTAAAACTTTTAGAAAATAAAATAGATAAAGAAGATATTCAAGCAGCAAAAGAAGCTTTAAATACACCATTAAAAGATAAAGCTTTAAAGCTACTTTCAAAAAAAGCAGATGTTAGAGAAATTTTAGCAAATAATTATCCTATAACTAAAGAAACTATTTTGAATAATTTAGAAAGTGATAGATTAAAAGAATTGATTGAAAAATCATCATTATCAAATAAAGATTATATAGAAATAGCACAAGTTTTACATAAACAAACAAAAGTACCAGAAACATTATTGGAATTATTTAAATCTAAAATAGTTGTATATGTTTATTTACTAATAGAATATGAAATGATAGATAAAGCCTTTGAATTAGCAAAAGAACATGATATTAAAGTATTTGAATATTATTTATTATTAAGACAAAATGGAATAAAAGTAGATATAAAAGAGTATCTAAATGCTACCCTTTGAATTTCCTATAATAGCTCTAGCCCCTCTGGCTGGATATACTGATTTGCCATTTAGAAAAGTGGTGAAAAAATATGATGCTGATTGGACTATCAGTGAAATGATAAATGCAAATGCCTTAAAATATAAAAATGAAAAAACTCTCAAAATGATTCAAAAAAATCAAAATGAAACTCCTTATTCTGTACAAATTGCTGCAAATAATGCAGAAGTCGCAAAAGCAGCAGTTGAAGTTTTAAACGAATATGATTTTATTGATGGTATCGATTTAAATGTAGGATGTCCTGTAAAAAAAGCGATAAAAAGTGGATATGGTGGTAATCTTTTGAATGAACCTGATAATTTAAGTGAAATAATTTCAACTATAGCCAAAACTCATAATAAAAAGTTTTTTTCTGTAAAAATGAGAATAGGTTTTGATGAAATAAATGGAGTTGAAAGAGCTAAACTTATAGAAGATAGTGGAGCTGAAATTCTTACAGTGCATGGAAGAACGGTAAAACAGATGTATTCAGGTGAAACAAATTATGATGAAATAAAGAAAATTAAAGAAGTTTTAAAAATACCAGTACTTGCAAATGGAAATATAGATAGCTATCAAAAAGCAAAATGGGTGATGGAATATACAAATACTGATGGTGTTATGATAGGAAGAGGTGCTATTGGTCATCCTTGGATTTTTAAAGAGATAAAAGAGCAAAGAAGTATTACAAAAGAAGAAAAAAAAGATGTTATAATAGAACATTATAAAGCTATGATAGAGTGGTATGGAGAATATGGGGTTGTTTTATTTAGAAAACATTTACATACTTATTCCAAAGGGTATAAAGGTGCTAGTGAATTTAGAACTAAAGTAAATAATATTACAAACCCACAAGAGATGTTAGAATTGCTTAAGGAGTTTTTTTGAGAGTTTTATTTTTTATCATTGGAATTTTAATTTTTAGTGGATGTAGTCCTAAATATAACACAAATTGTGATACTGGATGTTTTTCTTCTGATAGGCATGGTAAAGTTTATCAAACAGGTAAATATTATACAGATTGTGGATGCCAAAAAAAATCTTGGTTTGGTAAAAAAGAGTGTAATTGTACTAGAGTATATAGATATGTAGGACCTACTACATCTTGTGGTGCTGATGGAATGTGTGTAGAGGATGAGTTTTAATGTTTAATGGACTTATTAGAGAACTTGCAAAAGTAAAAAACTTTAGCAATAATACTCTTACACTAAAATCAAACTATATTCCTAATATAGGTGATAGTATAGCTGTAAATGGTGTATGTTTAACAGCTACTAATATATATAATGATGGATTTAGTGTAGAACTTTCACCTGAAACACAAAGCAAAGTAGCTATAGAAAATTATAAAAATTTAGTGCATATAGAACCAGCCATGAGGCTTAGCGATAGAATAGATGGTCATTTACTTCAAGGTCATGTAGATTGTATAGGTGAAATTTTAGAAATCAAAAATAATCAAAATTCTTATGATGTAATTATTAAAATTCCAACAGAATATATGAAGTTTGTAATAGATAAAGGAAGTATAGCAGTTGATGGTGTAAGTCTTACAGTAAATGATACATGGCAAGATAGATTTAGACTTACTATTATTCCTCATACTTTTGAAAATACATTATTTAAATATTATAAAATTCATCAAAGAGTAAATATAGAAACTGATATGTTTGCTAGATATGTGTATAATATGTTTAAACATAAAAGTAGTACTTTAAATGATGAAATAGGTGCTTGGTGGTAATATTTTATGGCGAAAATAAAAACTAAATTTGATAGTTTAGTAAAATTAAAACAACTTAAAATAAGTGAAATAGAAAGAGAAATTTTGAAATTAAATACTCAGATTTCAAAAGCACAAGAAGAATTGTTACAGCTCCAAAAAGAGATATCAGAAGTTCAATTTCCTCAACAAGGAAATTTTTCTTTAATTACACAATTTAAAATGATGCTTGATGCAATGGTTAATCAAAAAAATGAAAAACAACAACAGATTAATTTTTTAAATAATCAAAAAGAGATATTAACAAATAGATTAAAAGACGCAAATTTAGAATATGAAAAAATGAAATATCTTCAAGGTGAAGAGATGAAAAAATATATTCAAAAGATGAAAGAAAAAGAATCAAAAGATATGGATGAGATAGCTTTGATGCTTTATAAGGGATAATAAAATAATAAAAGGAATAAGATGAGATGGCTACTATTTTTAATGATACCATTTATGTTGTTTGCTGAGGTTAATAAAACAAAATTGATAAATTGTTATGAAATTTTTGAGCAAAGAAGAGCGGAACTTGAAGCTAAAGTAGAACAAATAGAAGAACAAAAACAGTCTTTTATTGCTTTAAAAGATGCAACTATGAATATTTTAAAGAAAAA
>Ga0256843_1002105_pt1 | contig 14869 bp, 14 predicted proteins | sample AlvinellametaG_FD_191572 | JGI IMG/M metagenome (GOLD analysis project Ga0256843, IMG submission 191572) | Pompeii worm associated microbial communities from hydrothermal vent at the East Pacific Rise, Pacific Ocean - Alvinella | ecosystem: Host-associated > Annelida > Integument > Unclassified ... | reverse complement strand
TTATTATCAAAAAGATCTAAATATCATATCACCAGTAATATATCCCCTGATTCCCGTAATGATACTGTATGCGCTTTACGTTAAGCACGGTATGGGGGTTATCGGATGGCTTATTGTCATAGTGGCTCTTACAGATTCTTTGGCTTATTTTGTAGGGAAAAATTTTGCGAGAAAATTTATTGCGCAGGGATTTTGTAAAACGTCTCCGAATAAATCATGGGAAGGCGTTATAGGAGGAGTAATCGGGGCTACTGTAATAGGCGCTTTTGTTGGACTCTATTTTATGGGATTTTTCCAGGCGTTGTTTATTGCGCTGCTTGTTAGTGTTTCAAGTGTGTTCGGGGATTTGTTTGAGAGTTATTTAAAAAGAAGGGCCGGTGTGAAAGACAGCGGAAACATACTGCCCGGACACGGCGGAGTGCTTGATAGAATAGACGGGTATATGTTTGCCGCGCCTGTAATGTTTGTACTTATGGGGGTTTAATTGGTAGTTTTAGGTTCAACGGGAAGTATCGGTGTAAATACGTTAGAAATTGCAAGAAGATACGGAATTGAAATCGAAGCGCTTGTAGCCGGAAACAATTATGAGGTTTTAAACTCTCAGATTAAAGAGTTTAAACCCAGATACGTCGTTGTAAAAGATCTGAAAACTGCCGGAAAAATAGATTTTCCGGATGTTAAATACGGCGAGGAAGCCGTGCTTGATATGATAGAAAGATCCAAAAGTGATCTTGTGGTAAACGCCCTTGTGGGAGATGCGGGGCTAAGACCCACACTCAAAGCGCAGGAGTGCGGTAAAAAAATAGCGCTTGCCAATAAAGAGTCTCTCGTAAATGCCGGGAAATTCATAGACACCTCCAAAATCACGCCGATTGACAGCGAACATTTCGGGCTTTGGTATCTGTTAAGTGAAAAGTGTAGAGTGAAAAGTGAAAAATGCAATGTAAAAAAACTTTACATAACGGCAAGCGGAGGGGCGCTTAGGGACTGGAGTTTAGAAGATATAAAAAAAGCCACTTTAAAAGACGTGCTTAATCATCCGAACTGGTCTATGGGTGTTAAAATTACGATCGATTCTGCGACGATGGTTAATAAACTTTTTGAAGTGCTTGAGGCGAAATGGCTTTTTGACACAGATAAAATAGACGCTTTTATCGAAACAAAATCGATTATCCACGCGCTTGTGGAGTGGAAAGACGGCTCAACTACCGCTCATATTTCAAAAACGGATATGAAACTTCCTATAGCTTTTGCCGTTTTGGATGAGGTGAAAGATGAAATACTAAGTCCCGTAAATCTTTTGGAAGTGGGCGGGCTTGAGTTTAGAAAAATCGAAGTGGAAAAATATCCGGTATGGGAAATAAAAGATCTGCTTTTAAACAAACCCGATTTAGGAGTTGTTGTAAACAGCGCAAACGAATATGCAATAGATCTTTTCTTAAAAGAGAAAATTCCTTTTAATAAAATAAGCAATATCATACTTTCGGCCGTAAAAAAATATGAAAACATTGAAATCGGAAGTGTGGATGAGATTTTTGAGCTAAAAAAAGATCTGAATTCTTATCTGGAGAGTGAGATTGGATAAACATTACCTTGATAAACTTGAAGAGCTTTCAAATGTGGTGCTTTACGCAAAAGACATAAACGAAGCCATAAACAAAAGCGGGGATCTGGTAAAAGATATTATTGATGTGGACAGGGTTTCTATATTTATTTACGAAAACGGAATGCTTTGGAGTTTAAGAGCCGATTATACGGATAAAATTGAAATTTCAGAAAATGAGGGTGTTGTAGGGTTTGTGGCAAGGGAGAAGAGGGAATATATTACAAACGACGCCTACAATGACGAATACTTCGCAAAACACGTCGACATGCAAACAGGCTACAGCACCAAAAACATACTTGCTGTACCGGTAATAGACGGAAGCGGCAGATTTTTGGGTGTTGTCGAATTTATTAACAAAAAAGGCGATTTCACACAAAAAGATCTTGCCTTTGCAAAGGCATACTCGAAATTTATTTCAGAAGCGATAAAAAAACATTTAGGAATTTTGTAATGAAAACAGTGCTTTTTGATCTTGACGGAACTCTTATAGATTCCACGGAAGCGATACTTGAAGGGTTTGAAGTGTCGTTTAGATCTTTTAATAAAACTCCTCCAAAACCTCAGGACGTTAAAAAACTAATAGGTCTGCCTCTTGATGTAATGTTTGAGAATTTAGGAGCAGAAAAAGAAAAAGTTTGGGATTATGTGGATACCTACAAACAGCATTACCGAAAAATCTCAAAACAGAAAACGGTTTTACTTCCGTATGCGAAAGAAGCCGTTATTGAAGCGTCTAAATTCGCGAGACTCGGGATAGTCACTACAAAAACCGGGGAATATTCAAAAGAGCTTTTGGAACATTTCGGTATTATGAGTTATTTTGAGGTGCTCATAGGAAGAGAACACGTTCAAAACCCGAAACCTCACCCTGAACCCGTGCTCAAAGCCGTGCATTTGATGAAAGCAGTAAAAGAAGCCACATGGATGATAGGCGACACCTGCCTTGATATGGTAAGCGCCAAAGAAGCGGGAGTTAATTATATAGGTGTAAAATGGGAATATGAGGATCTGCACAATATGAAAAAATGTGCTGAAATTATAAAAGACAACGCACTTGAAGCTGTGAGACTTATCAAAAGGTTTTAAATGAGTCTGTCTTTTATAGAACATAAATGTGTAACAATTACAAGTTTTGTTGTCGGTGCGTTGACTTTTTTAGCGGAATATTTTAATTTTAATCCTATTTCAAATTATATTTATTTAGCTGCTTTTGTCTTAATTTTGTTATCACTTCTGTGTGCTTTGATTGTTGAAAGAAAAAAAGAAAAATTTTTCAAAAACAGTGATATTCACATACCGGTAGTAATTAATGTCGATTCAAACAAACCTGCAAACCATGTTTTTAACATGTTAATTAAAGATATAGAAGAAAAATACGGTTACAGTAATTATGAGGAAGGTTTAAAAAAATATCTTAATATCGTAAGAAGCGATTTGATTTATGAGTATGGGGTTGGGATTGAAAACATATACAACAAAAACAAGGTTATAAGTTTTCTGCAGATTATCAGTTACAATTTAAATAAAATACAGTCTTCGGTAAAAAACAAAATTGTATTTCATGTGGCTTACTACAGGCGGCCCGCTTTTGCTTTTCTGATCGGTAATATATTTGAAAATGACGAAATTGTAGTATATCAGAATAATCCGGATAAAGACTTTTTTGACGAGGTTGCCCATACTCAAAGCAGAAATTACAAAACAAACGTAAAAAAGTTTGAAAAGTTTACTGTTCAAAAAGAGATATCTGATCCCGATGATAAAGAAATTCTTGTAGTAATAAACGCGTCGAGCCACAAGGTTAATTTAAACGCCAAATCATTAAAAAAATATCAAAACAGACTGATTTTAAACGCCAACCACGACGGAACCATTCAACTTTCAGAAGACTGGATGAGATATGTCCAGGAAATATTTACCGTGTTAAACACTCTTCAGACACAATACGAACATATCGTTATAGCGCATGCGATGCCTGAGAGTATCGCACTTTTAGTAGGTATGGCAATAGGAAATTACTGGAATATAACCATTACGCAGTATGACGATGCGGATTACAAATTTTTTATGAATATGAAAGAAATCAATCTTTATTATTAGGAGCGTTATGAAAAATTATGAAGAGCTGTTGAACGATAATTTTTTAAAAACCGAGAAAAATTACGAATCTTCGGTTTTGAAACTTATAAAAAAGAGTCTTGATATAAACAATGAAATTGTAAAACTTGCAACACTGCTTAATAAAATATCCAACAAACAAACTGAACTTGAAGAAAAAGAGGACGCCCTCGGATTAAAACAGAGTGACAAACCTTATGGTGAATGGAGGGTGAATCTTGTAAAAAACGACTCTTTGGTTTATGAAGGAAATTATTTAAAACTCAATGAGGCAATTGACGAGTTCAGCAGGATTCTTGATGGATTTACGGAGGCGGATGCAACACAAAAAAAAGAGATGTTTGAAAAACTCGAAGTTTTAATCCATATGTTAAAAGACAACGGGGTGGAGCCGCTTTCTTTTATAATCACGCCTGAGAGGGCGGAAGTCTGGAAAGAAATCGAAAACAATTTTTCACTTTCGGTAAAAACAGTGGATATTGAGTTTTTTATTGAAAACATCAAAATGATCAAATTAAAACATTCTGAAACAATTAACCAGCTTAACGAATACAATGAAAAAGTTGATGAGTATTTCAAACTCTTAAAAACAAACGAAAACATAAAATATCCTCAAAGGGATTTTAACCTTGAGCCGTTGCTGATAGATACGCAGAGCTTAATTACCTCTCTTAGTTTCAATGTCGTTGACGTGCCTGAGCACTTGGATGAAGAGGACAAAAAAGAGCTTAAAGATTTTCTTCCTGTGCTGCATGAATACTACAAAGATCAGATATGCGCTTTAAGCGGCGGAGTTTCGTATACAACCCTCTCACAGGATCTAAGATCCATACAGACGCTAATAGATGAAGGAAGGCCGGCCGGAGATATTTTAAAAGAACTTCCCGTTTTGCAAAACAGTATGCAGCATCTGTACATACTGCACTGGATAGGGGAGTCGTTATTAAAAGAGATACTGAACTGTTTTAAGTATTCGTGTTCGATGGGAAGAACCATTAAAAAGTATAAAGAGACGTTTAGCGATACAAAAACTTCATATAAAAAAATATCAGATGCCGTACATTTCAGAAACAGTGTGGCACATAAGGGATATATCTGGAAGCCTGTTGAGTTTGAGAACTCGATTGGCGTATACAGGGAGTATATAGAGACGGTGAGTGATGAGAGGAATGTTGATCTTAGTGACTTTTATTTAAGTGTGGTGGATAATAAAATAGACGTACAGGCTAAAAAAGATAGAGCTGTGAAGTTCTTGATGAAGCAAAGAGGGAATTTAAAAATTTACAAAGAGCTAATTACAGAGGATATGCTTAATTATGCGGTTAAATATCTGGAAAGATATGGCTGGAATCTTGATATGAAAAAAACGGAAAAATTAATTCGTGAGTTAAAGCATAGAATTTATGAACAATTCTCTAAAGAGAACTTTAACGGACTCTCATTCGAAGAAGTTAAAGGCTATCTTATTGAATATACTAAAAAATACGAATCATCAAAAGTAAACGAAGAGAATCCTATTGAAAGAGTTGCTCTTAAAATGTTTGTTCGTACAGCTTTGAACAATACAGACAGGAACAAGAAAGAGATTCAAAAAAGTATAAAAAACCTTAAAAAAAGAATAGAAAAAGTAAGTGACGTTAAATTTTCGAAAGGTTTATTCGGATGGATGAAGTGATAAACTCCCAAGAAGAGATACAAGTAGAAGATCTTTACGAAAAGATTGAAAAACTTGATCAGGAGCTGATAAGACAGGCTGAAATTATTGAAAAACAGAAAAAAGTAATAGAGTTTTTTGAAAAAAAAGTTCAAAAGCTGATCAGGGAATCTGAGAAAAAAGAAGAATATATTAAAGATATCAATAAAGTGGTTTCCTCCTTAAGCGAAACAATTGAAAAAATAGGTATTGTGAAAAAAAATGTCGACATTTCAAAAGTAAGTGTGGAGAGTAAAAACTATTTAAAAGGACAGTTTATCCGTTTTGAGAAAGAAAAAGCGGCTATTGAAGTCAAAGTTGAGGGTAAAAGTTATTTTTATCCCCTGTCTGATTATCAATGCAGGTATTTGCCTATTTCAGGTGCGAGGGTTTTTATATTTAAATCTGAAAACGGAAAAAATTTGATTTTCGGATTCAATCTTGGAGTTATGATACCTTTACGCAGGAGTTTATGCGGTGTGATAAAGTTTCTCTCCAGAGCGAAAAAACAGGTAAAGATTTATATTGAAGATATAGGTTACGTGCATTTTGAAGTAACTGACGATTTTTTCTCAGTACACAGTGTCGCAATAGGGGATAAGGTGATTTTGAAAGAAGTTGAAGTTGAAGGCAGAAGTTATTTTTTTATTGAATCTGATAAACAAGAAAATATAACTGCCAGGGAAAAAATATTACAATTATTACAAAAGGTGTGAAAATGAGAATGTTTATAATGTCTTTGTTTATTGCGGCTGTTTATATCGGTACAATGATATGGCCTTATTATGCTACGCATGAAAAACATACGCTTGATGCGAAAAACGAATATTTACAGTTAATGTACGGTGTTGTGCATATACCGTCTTTGATATATATAGGGGTAAGTGCGTTTATTTTATGTATATTTTTAAAAAACAACGTTAAAAAGAACTTGAAACTTGAAAAAGAACTCTCAGAAGCAATAAAAATCACTGACGATAATGAAATAATTAAAAGCGGCAATTCGTTTTGGAAAACCGTTGTGGATTTAATAAGACACGGAGGCATGGAAGAGGATATAGAACTTGCCGTTGAAAGAAAGATTAACAATATCGTTCTTTATTATGAAAAAGAAATGGCAAAATATAATTATATTGCTGTAATTTTACCGATGCTCGGGATGCTCGGTACGATTACGGGACTGCTTCAGATGTTTGCAGTTTCAAACGGTATTGATAATATTGCGGAGAAAATGGTAGGTTTAAGTGTGGCATTGGCTACTACACTTTATGCGACCTTGATTGTGATTTTATACGTTAAGCCTAAATATAAAAAACTTGAAGAGAAACTGATGGAACTTGATCATATGAAACATGATTTTGTAATCAGCGCAAAACTCTTTTTACACAGGATAGAACCACATAAAATCCAGACAGACGAAGTAAACAATGAAAGCGAATAAATGAAAAGAAAATTTTATCAGGACGAGGGTCTTTGGCTTATATCTTATTCGGATCTGATTACGTCAATACTGGCGGTGCTTGTACTTGTAATGTCTTTTTCCAAAATAGATCTTGAAAAGGTGGACCATGCCAACAGATTAATGAAAGATAAAGAGCTTGTAACCCTGCCGACATTGCAAAAAGACATCCTGCAGCTAATAAAAAGCAATAATTTGGATAAATTTGTAAATGTTAAACTTGATGATGACGGCTTGTACATAATAATGTCTTCAGCCGTACAGTTTGAAGTAAACAGTGCTAAACTTAATTTGGAAAAAATAAAAAAGCTGGATCCTTTATTTAAAAAAATCATTGATATAAGCAAAAAAAGAGAAATTATAATTGCAGGGCATACGGATGATACGGGTACTCCTCAAAGAAACTGGGAACTTTCTTCACAGCGTGCCAATTCATTGATGCTTTATTTGATGGATAAAGGGCTGGATTATCATTATGCACACATTGCGGCGTATGCCGATACAAAACCGTTAAAACTTGATAAAAACCTGACATTGGATCAGCAGCGAACCCTTAACAGAAGGGTTACTGTTATAATAGGAAGAAGTCACAAATATTAAAACTTCTTCCAAAAATCCCTGCTTAAAAGAATCAGAACCGTAAAAAACTCGAGTCTTCCGATAATCATACCGATTGCAAGAATGAGTTTTTGAGGCTGTGTAAAAAACGCAAAATTATCCACAGGTCCTACGTGTCCGAATCCGGGACCTATGTTTCCTACACAGGCTATTGAGGCACTAAGGGATGTCAGTGTGTCGTAGCCGTTGGCAAAAAGATACAGGGCTATGGATGTAACAGTGAGGATATAAAGAAATATAAAAGCGCTTACGTTGTTGATAATGGGCTGCGGTACTGTTTTTTTATCAACTTTTACGGAAATAACCGCATTTGGGAAGAGGATTTTTTTGATTTGGTAGTTTAGGTTTTTAAACATAACGACAAACCTTATAACTTTAATACCACCCGCGGTACTTCCGGCGTTTCCTCCTATAAGCATAGCTATAAAAATAAGTGCAATGGCCGTCTGTCCCCACTGGGAATAATCAACCGTTGCAAATCCGGTTGTTGTGAGGATTGAACTGATAGTGAAAAAACCGTGTGTCAGGGCGTAAAAGAGTGAATCGTGCGAATTTAGGTAATGCACCATACTTACTCCGACTGATAAAACCGCGAATATTATCGTATACCATACAACTTCTTCGCTTTTGTATCCGCTGTAGTCTTTTTTCAAAAACTTGATGTGGGCTATAAAGTTTATACCTGAAATAAACATAAAAAAGGTGGTGGTCCATAAAATCCACGGATTGTTCGCCCAGTATCCGAGTGATTCGCTTCTTGTTGAAAACCCTCCCGTAGAGATGGTGGCAAATGCGTGGTTTATCGCATCAAACAGGCTCATTCCTTCAAATTTAAGCATAATTGCGTCAATTACGGTGATGGTAAAATAAACACCCCATAATTTAAGGGCGGTATGTTTTATTTTAGGCGTAACCTTATCGGGGGTTATTCCTGTGGATTCGCCTTTAAATAGTGCAAGCGAGCCTGTGGGGTTGATTAATGAAAGCAGTCCCACACCCAAGACGATAATCCCCATACCGCCTATCCAGTGCATGGTGCTTCTAAGCATCAGGATGTTTTTGGGAAGGTCCGTTATGTCGGAATATATTGTCGCACCTGTAGTGGTAAAACCGCTTGCAGCTTCGAAAAACGCGTCTATAAATGTTATGTTTGTTTCTATCATTAAAGGAATGGCGCCAAGCACTCCAAGCATAATCCATACGAGGTTTACACTTAAAATAGCGTCTTTTATTTTCATTTTCATTTCGTGGTTTTTAAGCCATAAAAGAATCAGGAAAAAGAGTGTTGACGCAAAAGCCGAATAAATAATAAAAGGTGTGACGTTTTCATGATAAACCACTCCCGTTATTATAGGAATTAAAAAGAAAAACTCCGTCATCAACCCGACAAGAGCCAGGAATTTAAGTATGTTTTTCACAGTGCTTCTATCCATTTTCTGTTCCCTGAAAAGTTAAATTCCAAAACGATGTCGTTTGGCTGAAGTTCCGTTTTTTCTTTAAGTTCGATAATCATATCGTTTCTGATTATTATTGTTTTTGAGTTTTCTTTGGGAGGAGAGACTTTTTTAGGCTGGAATATCTGTTTGATAAAGATTTTTCCTTTGGCTCCCAAGAAAAACCTTTCATAAATAAGCAGTCTTGAGTCTATTTCTTCGAGAATTTCATAATATGCCGCAATTTTAGGTCCTCTGATGGTTGATAATTTTAATGAGTGCATCAAAGAATAGTAGTTTAGGTTGTTGTTAATTGTGATTATTTTTTTAATTCCGAGTTTTTTTGCCTGAAGCGATTTTATAATGTTGCTTTCGTCTTTAAGCGAGGCCGTTATTGCTATATCCGAATATTGCAGGCCTTCGTTTATAATCATTTCTTCGTCTTCGTATGATGAGTTTATAACCATAGCGTCCTCACCCAAAAGCTCAGCCGCTTTTGTTGCCTGTTCTTCGTCTTTTTCAAGCAGCTTCACGTTAAGGTTGAACGATATTAGAATTTTGGCTATTTCTATGCCTAAAGGATTTGCTCCGTATATCAGGACGTTTTGTATGTGTTCGGGTGAGACGGTGTCTAATTTATTAATAATTTCTTTTAGTTTTTCTTTCTCGCCGAAAATATAAAGTAGGTCGTCTTCTTCGATGTAATCCTCTTCGTTTAGAAAAACAAACTCTTCTCCCCTTTGTGCACCTATTACGATTATGTCTTCGCGGTTGATGGCTGAAACTTTGTCGATTTCCGGGCTTTTTACGTTTAGAGAGACTAAAATAAAATCGTTAAACGGAAATTCCTTAATATTGTTTGCTTTTGGAAACTCTATAAGTTTCGCAACGGCTGTTGCCGATAGTTTGTAAGGGAAAATCAGTCTGCTGATGTTTAACTTTTGGAAGTTTGTTGATATGTACGAGGTGTTTGTAAGCCTTACTATGGTGTTTTCTATATCGAGTATGTTTTCGGTTACTATTGTCGAGATGAGGTTTATTTCGTCGTTGTTGGTAACGGCTATAAAAAAGTCGAACTTTTCTTCAAGCCCCATATACGCTCTTGCGTCCCTCAAATCCGCACATATTGTGAGCACGTCAAGGGTTTCTTTTAGCATTTCAAGCGCTTTTTCGTTTTTATCGATTATTACGACGTTGTGTTTGTTTGAGAGTGCTTTTGCTATGTTGTATCCGACTTTTCCGGCACCAGCTATTAATATATTCATATTAAGCCTTTAATGTTTAAAACTTTACACCAAAGCATTATTATACATCTTTTTTGAAGAAAAGTTCATTTTTTAATAAGTTTCGCTTATTACAGCAAAAACAGTACGTTATTACTAAAAGTAACATCTGGATAAAAAAGTTACAAATAAAATAAATTGAAATCATTTCGGACGAAATTTATGCTATATTAATATTACTTTAAGTAAAATTTCGCTAAAATATGACAAAAAAAGGATAAATATGTTACAAATTAGATGGCACTCTCGCGCAGGACAAGGGGCAGTAACAGGTGCAAAAGCACTTGCTGACGTTATGGCAAGAACTGGAAAGTTCGTTCAGGCATATTCGGTTTACGGTGCAGAAAAAAGAGGGGCACCTATGACGGCATATGATAAAATTGACGACCAGCCGATTTTAGACCATTCAAAATGGATGACTCCTGATTATGTATTGGTTATCGACCCTTCACTGGTATTCCAGGAAGAGATTGTGGACAATACTACTGACGATACGATTTTTATCGTTACGACTCACCTTCCGAAAGAAGAGTTATTAAAAATAGCGACTCATTTACAGGGTAAAAAACTATATATTATAGACGCTATTAAAATTTCACAAGAAGAAATCGGAAGAGCAATTCCAAATACACCTATGCTTGGTGCGTTTATTAAAGTTTCACAAATTTTACCGTTTGAGGATTTCCTTGTATCAATCGAAGATATTCTTTCAAAATTCCCTCAAAAAATTATTGACGGTAACTTAAGAGCGATCAAAAGAGCATACGAAGAAGTAAATTAAGGAGATATTATGGCAACACCTAAAGAAATGTTAACAACTTGGGATCAGATTCAGTTCGGTGCGGTACTACCGTCGTTTGAAGATCCTGAAACAAAAAAAAGAAGTAAATTCCATTCATATAACTATAAAGTTGCTGACTGGAGAGTTGAAAAACCGGTATTTAACAGAGATTTATGTATTGACTGTGACTTTTGCTGGGTATTTTGTCCGGACAGCTGTTTTGAAGTTGAAGAAGTTGTAAACAAAAGAGGTAAAAAACAGGCGAAAATCACTGGTATTAACTATAACTTATGTAAAGGGTGCGGTGTATGTGTAGATGTATGTCCTACACCGATTAAATCACTTTTAATGTTCCCTGAACATGTAGAGAATGAAGAGGCTTTAAAACAGTGGCCTAAAAAAGATAAATAAAGGATAGATAATGGCTCAAAGATATGAATTAAAAGCAAAGGAAGTTTGGGATGGTAATATGGCGGCTGCCCATGCCCTTAGACAGGCGGAAGTTGATGTAGTTGCCGCTTATCCTATTACTCCGTCAACTCCAATCGTTCAAAATTACGCTCAGTTTTTAGCTGACGGATATGTAGACGGTGAATTCGTAATGGTTGAATCTGAACACTCTGCGATGAGTGCCTGTGTAGGTGCGGCTGCTGCCGGTGGAAGAGTTGCTACTGCGACATCATCTCAGGGTTATGCCCTAATGGTAGAGGTTTTATACCAGGCAAGCGGTATGAGACTTCCTATCGTTATGACTGTTGTAAACAGAGCTCTTGCGTCTCCTTTAAATATTCACGGGGACCATGCTGACTTATATCTCGGTAGAGATGCGGGATGGATTCATTTAATAGCTAACAACCCTCAAGAAGCATATGATATGACATTATGTGCATTCAAAATTGCTGAGGATGAAAGAGTTAGACTTCCTGTTACAACCAACCAGGACGGATTTTTAGTTTCACATACCGCTCAGGTGGTTAAACCGCTTCAGGATGAAGATGCACAGAAATTCATCGGGGCTTATAAAGCGTTAAACCCTATGCTTGACACTAAAAACCCTGTAACTTACGGTGCGCAGACTGAAGAAGAATGGCATTTCGAGCACAAAGCGGCTCAGCATAAAGCATTAATGGAAAGTTTCCCTGTAATCGAAGAAGTATTTGCTGAATTCGAAAAGGTAAGCGGAAGAAAATATAATCTTGTTGAAAGTTACAAAATTGAAGATGCCGACATTGCTTTGGTGGTAATGGGCAGTGCATATGAAACTGCAATGCTTGCAGTTGACAAAGCAAGAGAAAACGGAATTAAAGTAGGACTTGTAATGCCAAGAGTATTCAGACCGTTCCCATACAATGAAGTGGCTAAAAAACTTGCAAACGTTAAAGCAATAGCGGCGCTTGACAGAAGTATGCCTATGGGTACAACAGGTGCGCTTTACAATGAAGTTGCGGGTGCTCTTGCAGCAAACGGACAAAGCGCAATTATGACTAACTATATTTACGGTCTTGGCGGAAGAGACACTACGGTAGAGCATATTTTAGAGGTTATTAACGAAACAAACGAAAATGCAAAAGCTGGAAAAAGAGTAACAGACTTACAAGGTTTCATCAACCTTAGAGGTCCTAAGTTATCATTTAATTAAGGAGTTTTTATGAAAAATATTGGTACTTTAAAAGAATTCGCATGTACTCCTGACAGATTCCAGGGCGGACACAGACTATGTCCCGGATGTGCACACAGTATGATCGTTAGGGAAGTGGTAAACGCTACCGATGATGATTTAGTGATTTCTACGGCAACGGGATGTCTTGAAGTTTGTACAGCGATATATCCTTATACCTCATGGGATGTGTCTTGGTTGCACATAGGATTTGAAAATGCGGCGGCGGCAATATCTGGGGCTGAAGCAATGTACAGTGCGCTAAGCAGAAAAAACAAACTGTACAATGAAGATAAAAGAGTTAAATTCGTAGCGTTTGGTGGAGACGGCGGTACATATGATATCGGATTCCAGTCATTGTCAGGTGCAGCTGAAAGAGGACATGATTTTCTTTATGTTTGTCTTGACAACGAAAACTACGCAAACACAGGTGGGCAGAGAAGTAGTGCGACTCCTATCGGTGCGCATACGTCAACTACACCAAGAGGTAGGGTAAGCTACGGTGAAAAACAGAAGAAAAAAGACCTTACAATGATTATGGCCGCTCACGGATGTCCTTACGTTGCAACTGCGATTCCTGGGACTAAACACTGGAAAGACCTTGCAACTAAAGCGGCAAAAGCAATCAGTACTGTAGGACCTACATTCATCAACGCTCTTAGCCCTTGTACGACTGAGTGGAAATTTAAACCTGAAGAAACTGTAGAAATCGCAGATTTAGCGGTTGAAACATGTGCATTCCCGTTATATGAAATTGAAGACGGTCACAGACTTACAATTACATACAGACCTAAAAATAAACTTCCTATTGAAGATTATCTTGGAAGACAGGGAAGATTCAGCCACCTGTTCAAACCTGAAAACAAATGGATTATCGAAGAGTGGCAAAAAAACGTGGATGCTTACTGGGAGTATCTACAAAGAAGAGAAGAAGCGGGAGTTTAATCTCCTCTTTTTGTTTTTTATTTGAGTTATTAAGTGTCTGGCACTTTATAATGTTGGCGGTTTTAATGATAATTATCTGGTTTTTTAATTGTTGTTATTAATTGTTATTTTCCCCCCTATGTAGATTTAGTGATTGATTTTCTGCCGAAATTCTTATAGTCAATTGTTATGTTTTGTTTCGTCAAAGATTATAAGCGTTGCTTCTTTCAACTCAATTGTTATACATTATGTCAATAATAAAACAACTCCAAAACCTTTCATTAGATCTTTTATAATAAAAAATTATTACTGTTTACATTTATATAATTTCGATTTATAATAAATAAAAAAAGGCTTCAAGATCAAAAAAGGCTACTCTTTAATCATTGATACGTTTATAATCGGTATTATCGGTTCGGTATGTGCTCAGATATTCATACTATTATTACATGTCATAAGTAAATTTTCACTTGAATATCTTGTAGGATATCTTCCTCAGGATACTATTAAGCTGCTTGAGTGTTATCAGCACAGCGGCGAACTGAATACGGTGGCACTTTTGGCTGTTATTGTAAGCGGCGGATTAATTAGCGGTTTTTTGGTTTATACCTTTGCACCGGAAGCAGAAGGGCACGGAACGGATACTGTTATCCGTGCGTTTCACAGACAGGGGGGATATATAAGATGGATAGTGATACCCGTAAAAATACTGGCATCGGCAGTAACTATAGGGACCGGCGGAAGTGCAGGGCGTGAAGGTCCGACCGCACTTTTTAGTGCAGGTGTGGGGTCATGGTATGCCAATTTTAGAAACGTAGGCTGGAAACGAAGACAGATATATGTGCTTATAGGAATGGCCAGCGGGCTTAGTGCGGTGTTTAAGGCACCTCTTGGGACTTCAATATTTGCCATAGAGGTTTTATACGCTGATAACGAATTTGAGACAAAAGAGCTTATATATCTGCTTTTCGGACCTTTGATAGCATATATGATAACAGGATTTTTATTCGGATGGGAACCGATTTTTCATGTGCCTGAGATTGCAGTTACGAGTATAAAAACATATGTCGAAATAGTGTTGCTGGGTGTTTTAAGCGGTATAATCGCGCTTTTGCTTCCGAATGTTTTTTACGGTGTTAGGGATATGTTTAGATTTTTTCATATAAAGCCTCATTTCAAACCGGCAATCGGAGCAATGCTGACGGGGCTGATTGCTGTGTATTTTCCGGAAGTTTTGGGTGGTGGTTACGGATTTATACAAGAGAGTATAAACGGTAATATGATAGGGATGTTTGTT
>Ga0256843_1002104_pt1 | contig 14871 bp, 13 predicted proteins | sample AlvinellametaG_FD_191572 | JGI IMG/M metagenome (GOLD analysis project Ga0256843, IMG submission 191572) | Pompeii worm associated microbial communities from hydrothermal vent at the East Pacific Rise, Pacific Ocean - Alvinella | ecosystem: Host-associated > Annelida > Integument > Unclassified ... | reverse complement strand
TGCTTCAAAATTGGGCTTAGATATGGTTATTGTCGATAAGCGTAGAGAGAAAGCCAATGTAGCTGAAGTGATGAACATCATTGGTGATGTTGATGGTAAAGATGTAATCTTAATTGATGATATGATTGATACAGCAGGTACGATGGTGAAAGGTGCTGAAGCACTTAAAAAACTAGGAGCAACTTCTGTAATGGCGTGTTGTACACACCCAGTACTCTCTGGACCTGCGTATGAACGCATTGAAAATGGTGCGCTTGATGAGTTAGTTGTAGCCAATACCATTCCAATGCTTAAAGAGTCTAAGAAGATTAAGATGCTCTCAACTGCTTCCATGCTTGGTGAAGTCATTAGAAGAGTACATAACAATGAGAGTGTCAATTCACTTTTTGAATCAAACTCATAAACAACACTATTAGGAAATAACTTGGCAACTAAAGTACCTCAGAAGAACATACGTAACTTCTCTATTATCGCACATATTGACCATGGTAAATCTACCTTGGCAGACCGTATCATACAAGAGTGTGGGGCTGTCAGTGATAGACAGATGTCTTCACAGGTGATGGATACGATGGATATAGAAAAAGAGCGTGGGATTACCATTAAAGCACAATCGGTTCGTCTGGACTATGTTAAAGATGGTGAAGCATACATCCTTAACCTTATTGACACTCCAGGGCACGTGGATTTCTCTTATGAGGTAAGTCGCTCTTTAGCCTCTTGTGAGGGAGCTCTGCTTATTGTTGATGCGGCACAAGGGGTAGAGGCACAAACCATTGCCAATGTCTATATTGCTTTAGATAACGACTTGGAGTTGTTACCTGTAGTCAACAAGATTGACCTACCAGCCGCAGATCCAGACAGAGTCTTAACCGAACTTGAAGAGGCGATAGGGATTGATGCTACAGAGCATAACCTTGTCTCTGCTAAAACAGGGGTAGGGGTGGCTGAGCTTATTGATTCTATTGTTGCTCGTGTTCCTGCGCCTGCTGGCAATGAAGATGCTCCAGCAAAAGCCCTCATCTATGACAGCTGGTTTGACAACTACCTAGGGGCACTTGCTTTGGTACGTGTCTTTGAAGGAAGCATTAAAAAGCGTCAAACCATTAAGATTATGGGGACAAAAGAGGAGCATCAAGTCTTAGACCTGATGTATCCTAACCCTATTGCACCCATCAAAACCGATGAGATTCGTACGGGAGAGGTTGGCATTGTCGTTACTGGACTTAAAACTGTTGAGGGGCTTCAAGTAGGAGATACCATTACTGATGCTAAAAACCCTACAGCTGAGATGATTGGTGGGTTTGAACCTGCTAAACCATTTGTATTTGCTGGAATCTACCCTATTGAGACGGATCGTTTTGAAGATTTGCGTGATGCCTTGAACAAACTTAAACTCAATGACTCTTCACTTAGTTTTGAGCCTGAGAGTTCTATGGCTTTGGGTTCTGGGTTTAGAACAGGTTTTCTTGGTATGCTACATATGGAGGTGATTAAGGAGAGACTTGAACGTGAGTTTAACCTTGACCTTATTGCTACAGCCCCTACGGTTGTTTACAAGGTAGAGCAGACCAATGGGGAGGAGCTTGTCATTCAAAACCCTTCAGAGTTACCAGAGCCACAAAAGATAGCGACTATCTTTGAGCCTTATGTGAAAGCTACCATCTTGACACCACAAGAGTATTTGGGGAACCTTATTAAGCTACTTAACGACCGTCGTGGTATTCAGATTAAGATGGACTACCTCAATGAGACACGTGTACTTTTAGAGTATGATATCCCTATGAATGAGATTGTCATGGATTTTTATGACAAACTTAAGTCTGTTACCAAAGGGTATGCGAGTTTTGACTATGAGCCTATTGGATTTAGAGAGGGTGACTTGGTAAAACTTGACATTCGTGTAGCTGGAGATGTGGTAGATTCACTCTCTATTATCGTGCCACGTGATAAAGCGAGAACCCGTGGACTTGCTTTTGTAGCACAGCTTAAAGAGCTTATCCCTAGACAACTCTTTGAAGTAGCTATTCAAGCGAGTATTGGAAATGAAGTGATTGCGCGTTCTAACGTTAAGTCAATGGGTAAAAATGTAACGGCAAAATGTTATGGTGGAGATATTACCCGTAAGCGTAAACTCCTTGAAAAACAAAAAGCAGGGAAGAAGCGGATGAAGTCTATTGGTAAAGTACAAGTGCCACAAGAGGCATTTATGGCAGTACTAAAGTTGGATAGCTAAGATGATACTAATACCTGTAGAGTCTGATGAAAAAACCATTGCACAAGGATTTAGAAAAGCTGATAAGTTTGTTTTTATAGACAAGAAAACAGGAATAATGGTACAAGAAAACCATTTTAAGTCAGATAAATCGCCCCTTTTCTTTACCCATTTTAAAACATACAATGTAGAGACACTGTATGTTAAAAATATAGGCTATAAAACCTATTTGAAGCTTATTGGTATGGGTATTGAAGTGTTGCTGATTGCTGAAGATGTAACCTACTATACACATATTGACCCAAGTGAGCTTATCTCCCTTACTGATAGTAATGCAGAGATCTATTGTACTTTAGGGCATCATAAGCAATCAAAAGAAAATAAATAAACATGGGTTGGGCAATACATATACACCTTTTAGCGGCTATTTCTTGGATTGGTGGTTCCATTTTTATGTTTGTGCTAGGTATTACCCTACGAGATAAAGAGGCACAAAAATCTGTCTATCCACATGTGGGGCCTATTTTTGGTTATTTTGAAGTGGTGGCACTTGTTTTTTTGCTCATTACTGGTACTTGGATGATATATGACTATGGATTAATTGAGCTACTTTTTACAGACTATCATTCAAAAGTTATTGACAGTTTACGTATTAAACTCTCTATGGTTTTGGTACTTCTTTTGGTGACTATTGTACATTTTGTTATTGCATTAAAAACTAACGGTAAAGAGCGTACGCATCTACAAAACCTTATTTCGCGTGGTTCTTCTATGCTTATTTTCTTCCTTAACCTTTTTGTACTTCACTATGCTATGGTGATACGTGATATCTTATAAATGTTGTTAAGACGAGAACTATTTACTTAATTTGAAGAGATCTAGTGTTTCATCATAGACTTTGGTTTTGACTTTAAAAAGTCCTAAAAGTGAGTGAAAGAGATAGTCCTGTGTATAGGTTGTTGATGTAGGAATCTTAGAAAAGTCAAACGATGTTTTCATTGCATCATTTTCCCAGAGTAATGTAGCAATATGCACTTGTGCATCGGGTGCCATAAAGTAGGGCATTCCGTGCAGATAAATACCATTTTCACCTAAACTTTCCCCATGGTCACTCATATAGAGCATAGCAGTTTGGTGAGTTTGATTGTATTGTTTTAAAAGTCCTATGGTTTTAACTAAAAAATCATCGGTGTATCGTAAGGCATTGTCATAGGCATTGTTTATCTCTTCTTTAGTACATGCTTCTAGTTGATTGGTTTTACATACGGGCGTAAATGTTTCAAATGCTTGGGTATAACGCTTATAATAGGCAGGACCATGGTTTCCCATTTGATGTAAGACAATGAGTACATCTTTGTTCTTTTGTTTTTCAATATAGCTTTCTAAACCAACAAGCATACCTTCATCTCGACATTCACCTTCTATACATACGGTATTGCGTTTATTATTTTTATAGTTTTCATACGGAACTCTAAGTGCCACCCCTTTGGAGTCTGAGTTATTATCTCTCCATAAAATAGAGATATTTTTTGTATGGTTGAGTACATCTAAGACATTCTCTTTGCGTATGCCTTTTTTGTAACTGTAGTCAGATTTTGGATAGTAGGAGAACATACATGGTACAGAAACAGCCGTGGATGTACCACATGAAAATACATTTTCTAAATTAACAATCTCCTCTTTTTCTAGTTGAGGGGTGGTATTTTTACTGTATCCATTAAATTTTAAATGGTCTGCTCTTGTTGCTTCACCTACCACCATAATGACAAGTTTTGGTTTTTCATCTTTGCTCTTGACTACTTTTGCATCCATACCAGTAGGAGAGACTACAATTTTACCAGAAGATAAAGTATTGCTCACATATTTTCCTACAGAGTAGAGCCAATAGGTTGGGTTTGCAGTATAGCGTAGAGGTTTATGCTCTCTAGCAAAAGAGCTAAAATGTTTAAAAAAACCAAAGAGAGTGAGCCCCATAATAAGGGTTAATACGAGTAACTGCTTGAGTTTTGCTGTACATTCAACTCTGTAGGAGCGTATATGTAGGGGAAGTTTGTAAATGATATATGCAGGTAATAGCCCTAAAAAGACAAAGTAAAGAACTTGTTGCAAAGAGAGCAAATCAACCGATTCTTTCATGTCGGTTTGTAGCATATTTCGTATCATACTAGCATCTATGACTACATTGTAGGTGTTCATAAAGTACGATGTCATAGAGCCAATAAGTAGCGTAATTATGAGTAGGGGTTTTGTTGTCCAACGAGAAGAGAGCAGTGTAAATACAAATGCCGTAATAGAAAAAAGAAGTAGCACAATAGCAAGTAAAAACCATATGTTTTCAGAAACGATAGGATATACTTTAAAAATGTTTGCAAAAAATGTATTATTGTAGAGTAGTACAAATAGAGCAGATACATAGAGAATAATGCTATTTTGAGTAATATTTTTGATGGGAATGCCTCTTTATTGTTGTCTAAATAGTCTTATTTAAGTATAGCAAAAAAATCTTGATATAAGTAAATAGGAGTTAGTATGCGTTGTTATAGTTGTTCAAAATTAAGTATAGCGATTCTATGTGAAACATGTATGAACCAATTTTTTCAACCCTCTATGAATACACGTACTATTGGAACATTAGATGTGATTAGTTTCTATCCTTATTCGGTGCTTGAACCTCTTTTATTGAGTAAGCATAAACCTGAAGGCTATCGTATTTATAAGGCATTGGCAAAAAGGACAATGACCCCATTTATCAAAGAGTTTATAGAGCATGATGATGGGGTGGTGTATATTGTGGGTATTGATGAAGTGGTGAGTAGTGGGTATGCCCATGTGGCGTTACTAACCCGTGCGATGAAAACAGCAGTGACGCGTCCATTGCATGCGTCGCTTTTGGCTCAAAATAGGGTCAATTACTCAGGTCAGCCCTTGCAGTTTCGTTTAGACAATCCTCGTGATTTTCACTATAGTGGTAAAAAAGATATTGATGTTATTTTAGTGGATGATATTATTACTACGGGGATTACCTTAAAAGAGGCTCAAAAAGTTTTGAGCCAACATGGGGTCAATGTACTGTTTGCCTTGACTTTGGCAAATGTTGAAGTAGACTAGTTAAATTTTCCTGCTAAAAAGTGTTCAAAAATCTCTGAAACCAAGGCAATACGCTCTACAAAACTCTCTTTAGATGCACGTTCATCAATGGTGTGGTCACCATCGCCAAAAGGTCCCCAACCATCTAGGGTGGCAACCCCTTGCGATGCGATGATGTTGGCATCGCTTACACCTCCACGTTTTTCGGTAAGTAGTGACACATTACAGAGGGTTTTAATGTTTTTTACAAAATCTTCTTGCTCTTTTGAAGGCTGCATCACATCACGTTGAATGCCCCCACTTAACACGGCACTACACCCTTCAACGTAGCAGTGTGCAACGATGTCATCAATGGCTTGCAGTACTCGGTCTCTCTCTTGGGTAGAGGTGTAGCGTAGTTCAAAGGTGAGTTGGGCTTTGGGTGAAATGGTGTTTGCCCCAATCCCCCCGTGGAGTTTACCCACATTTACCGTGGTCTGTTTTTCTAAGTCAGTCAGTGCAACCAATGCCAAGAGTTTATGAGCTGCTTCAAGGTTGGCATCGGCTCCTTGCGCGTAACTGTTACCTGCGTGGGCTGCTTTGCCTTCTATGTCTATGAAAAATGTACCTACACCTTTGCGTCCTACGACGACTTCATTGTTTTTGCCTGCTGCTTCAAAGACCATGCAGTAGTTATACGCTTTGGAGAGTGCCATGCTTAAGTGCTTAGAGTCGTCACTGCCTGTCTCTTCATCGCTTACGAGTAAAAAGTCTATGTTATGGAGTGCAAGCCCTTTTTCTTTCACGGTTCTAAGGGCTTGAAGTGCCACATAGTTTCCCCCTTTCATGTCACAGACACCCGCCCCATAAATCCATGCATCATCTTGAGAAAATGTTTCAAACGTACCAGAAGGAAAAACCGTATCTAAATGCCCCAAAAGAAGCAGTTTTTTGCCCTCTTTTTTAGGAGAGGTAAAGTGCAAATGGTTTCCTATGGTTTCACGTTGATGTACGGTGACTTCATAGCCCAAATCTTGCATCCATTGTGTGAAAATTTCCCCATTTTCATCTACCCCTTGTTTGTTTCCTGTCCAAGAGTTGATTTCAACAATACGTTTAAGTTCTTCAAAATTTTGTTCCATGGTTGCACGCTCCTAGCAATGGTCTTGTCATATTTAGAAAGATATTTTAGTAAAAAATTTTAGAAACAGAGGTTAAAACTGGGCAAAAAAGGAAAGAGCGTTTTAAAACAAGTACAAATTGGAAGATGAACAAAAAGAGTCAATTGCCTTTGGGTAGGGCTTTTTTAGCATTATTTATGAAGAGTTTTTAGTTAAAAAGTGTAGAATATGAGATTAAATTTATAGACTTGAGGGGGTAATATGGATAGAAAAATTGGGATGTGGCTTTATAGTAATGGGGGCGGTGACAAGATTCAAAAGAAAATTGTCAAGAAGCTCAAAGAGAGGGGCATTGAAACCCTTGTCGATGTAAATTTACGAAATGCCATTGCAAAAAAAGGGCATATATATTATGGAAAGAAAGCACTTGATGAGTTAGACCTTTTCTTCTCGTACAACGCTGGAGAACAGACGCAATATCAAACTTTTTTGTATCAAGCACTTAACCGTGTAGTACCGATGATAAACTCGTATGAATCGTTTGCCTTAACAGAAGACAAATTCCAAACTTCATTTTTACTACAACAACACGGCATAGCAACACCAGACTTTCAGCTTTGCCATAGAGATGACACCAAACAGCTTGAAAAAATCATGAATAAATGGTCGAAAATGGTTTATAAACCTACCGATGGATGGGGTGGTGTGGGGCTGACCAAAATAGAAAACCAAGCCACACTTGATATGTTGATGCCATTTCTAAACCAGATGGATTTACGCTTTTTCTATGTAGAGAAGTTTGTGAAGTATGACAACACGGACTTTAGAGTAGACATTGTAGATGGTGAGTTTGTAGGGTGTTATGGACGCAAAGCATCTAAGAGTGACTGGCGTACCAACGTTACCAGTGGGGGTTCTGTCTTTTTACGTGAACCAGACGATGAAGTCATTGCCATTGCGAAAAAAGCAGCGAAAGTGTGTGGTACGGACATTGCTGGGGTAGATATTATTTACGACTTAGAGCGTGAAGAGTATGTGGTACTTGAAGTCAACGGCATACCTGCCTTTGCTACACCAGAACAAGAGAAAATGGGGCTAGACTTTAACAAGAAAAAAATAGACCTTATTGTAGAGATGATAGATAGAAAAACACAAAAATAGGAGAGGGACACCATGGATAAAAATACGACAAATGAGAAACTACCAAAAATAGGAATGCTATACCTAGACCACGTACTACGATTTTTTGATAAATCAAACTTCAAGGGGTGGCCAGATAAGATTGAAACAGTGACTTACCATTGGAAAAATGACAAAGCACGTTTTGTGGCTGAAGTGAAACGTAAAAAGATAGATATTCTTATTGGTAACATTCCTGCTACTGCGTATGAAACCTTTAGAGAGATTGCCCGTGAACTTCCAAATGTGCAGTTTATTCCTTCTATGGATACACAGTTTTCAAATAAGTCAAAAGAAAATGTAACACGTTTTGCTTGGAAATACGATATACCTATTCCTAAAACATACATTTTTTATGACAAATCTAAAGCGGAAAAGTTTATTGAGAAAACAGAATTTCCTAAAATCATTAAAAAGTCTTACGGTCCTTCTAACTACGGTGGATACTTTGTTCATAAAGTAGATTCGGCTCAAGAAGCCCACAACCTTTTGGCTCAGAAAAAGTACCACCCAGCATACTTTCAAGACTTTGTGCCTATGTCTGCAGATGTACGTGTGATGCTCATTGGTCATAAACCTGTGTGTGCGTTTTGGAGAAGACCACCTGAGGGTGAATGGTTGACTAACACTTCTCAAGGGGGGAGCATGGACTATATGGATGTTCCAAAAGAGCTTCTTGACCTTGCGGTGCAAGTTTCTAAAAATGCCAATGCTGAGTACTGGGCATGTGATATTGCCGTAGGTGAAGATGGTGTTTACCGCATTTTAGAGTGTGCTACCGCGTTTGCAGCATTTCCTTACATTCGTGACTGGATTGGTCAATACCTCATGTGGAAATTTTCTGATGGGCGTTTTGCAAAGCCAAATATTCCGCTTTACAACTGGGAAGAGCTTGGTAAAATGGACGCTTCAGTTCTTAGAACCTTACGTTACATTACCTTTGGAAAATACACACCAAGTTACGATGGGGCATATTTCTTAGACAAAAAAGTAAGAGAAACCAATGAAGGAGAGATGTACCTTCACGAAATGGATGCACTCTACCCAATTTTATGTACTAAAGACAGAACCAAAGAAGAGTGGCCAAGTGAAGTATGGAATTTTCAAGACAACTATGGAAAAACCGTTAAAAAAGTACATGCAAAATCTAACCCTAAAATAGAAGAACCGTCTGATGATGAGAGTGCAGAATCTACAGTTATTTTGACCAAAAAGAAGATGAAGAAAATTTTGACTTCTGTAGAAGGTATTGGTGAAAAAAAATGTGAGGTACTCCTTGAAGAATTGGGTGTTGAAGGGCTCATTGATGCACTTGAAGAAGCACCTGAAACACTTAAAGAGAAGTTTGACTGGATGAAAAAGAAAGTACTTACAAAACTACTTGAAGAGTGGGAAGTATTTAAAACAAAACTCTAATACTTTGGTGGGTTTAATTTTTAAACCCACACGCTACCTACGCTATAGAAAAATAAGCTATAATTCTGCCCAAAATATACTATTATAAAGATACACATTATGAAAAACCAATATATGTCTTACGATGAGAGCCTTCGCTTTCTTTACGAGATGGAAAAAACACACCCTGACCTTATTGAGATACTTAAAATAGGTACAACGTTTGAAGGACGTGATATTGTCCTTGCTAAAATAAGTAAAAATGTAAAAACTGCCGACAGTAAACCTGCGATGCTCTTTACGGGGAGTATTCACGCTAGAGAGTGGGTAGGGCATGAACTGGCACTAAAATTTATTGCCTATCTGGCAGAAAATCAGACGATTGACCCTGTTTTAGAAAAGTCATTGAGTGAATCAACGATGTATATGGTGCCTTGTTTGAACCCAGATGGGTATGAATATTCACGTAAACACTTCTCTTTTTGGCGTAAAAACAGACGCATAAACCACGACGGAACAGTGGGGGTTGACTTAAACCGTAACTTCTCTGTGGGCTTTAAAAAACAGAGCAATACTTCGTCAAATGTTTATGGAGGAGAAGCTCCTTTTTCAGAAGCTGAAACGGCTGCGATTAAAGGTTTTGTAGACACGCATGACAATATTACCATTGCCTTTGACTACCACTCACAAGGAAATGTCTTTTTCCCTGCCCATAAGTTTATGCATGAAGCAGAACTAGATGGAACAGACATGAATGTGCTTTGTGCCAATATGAATGATGAATTTGCAAAAGTAACGGGACGTAAATACGGGATTCATAGAGGAAAACCACCTACAGAACTTATTTCAGGTTCTGGGCGTGAGTACTACTACTCTAAAGGCATTCTTGCCATTGTAGCCGAAGTGGGTACTAAAAATATTCCAGACTATATGAAAAGTATGTCAGGAAGCATCAATGAAAATATTCCTGCATTGAAGTATGCATTTTCTGAAGTGGTAAACTACTCTGTACTTGCTCCTAAACGTGTGGAAGCATTTACCATAGAGCATCGTGATGCAACGACAGTGACTTTAGGCTGGCAGTATGAAGTGCGTGATGATATTTTCTTTGAAATTTATAGAAGTACCAATGACAAAGATGCGTGTAATGAACGTACAAAAGTAGGGGTAGTAGGGGCATGTCGTTTTACAGATACCGACTTAAACTCTTCTACAAATTACCACTATACCATTCGTGCGGTCAACAAAAAAACGGGCTATAAATCGGCGTATGCTCCTGTAGTAAAAGTAAGAACATGGCTTGAAGATGATGAGTTTTTTAAACTCATCTTTGCAAATAAATCTGGTACGGGGTATGTAGGGCAGTTTACCGAAGAGCAAAACCGCTCTCACTTTGGTATTAACTCTCTTTTTGTAGGCATTAACAAATCACGTGGTATTTGTGATGCGGTAATGCGTTTTGACCTTGATGCACTTCCTGAAAATGCCATCATCAAATCGGCACGTTTTTACATCTACCCTATGAACCGTGTAGGTGCAAAAATAGAAAAGTATGGAGAGTGGAATCTTTCGTTACTTGAGCAAGAAACATGTGCCGAAGTAACCGACTTTGAGTCTGTAGAAAATGCTTCAAGTAAAGGGGTTATTGGACGTGCAATAGAGTCAAGTAACCTTACCCAAGGTATTTGGAACCATTGGAGTTTTTCTAAACACGAGTGTGAACTTTTACAAGAAGAGATCAACAAAGGAAAAGCACTCTTTAGACTAGACGGACCTAAAAACTTACCAGACGGTGAAGACTCACAAATGATGCAGTTTGATATTGGATATGGTAAATATGGAGGGGGTATTCACTACCGTCCTATTTTAGATATTAAATACACCGTTGCCCACGAAAAGATAAAACTTTCATCTTCTACACGTACAACCATTGGGGTAAACAAAGTAGAAGAGGGGTTAAAATCTGGCTTTGACAAAGAAGGAAACCGTGTCTATGGGTACTTAGATTTTGACCTTTCTCAACTTCCAGACCCTGAAACCACGATGATTACGCAGTGTGCGTTGCGTATTAGAAATAACAATACATTTAAAACAAAGTCAGACGTGCATTACTATGTTGAAATGGTTGAACTCGATGAAGTAGGTACCTACAAAGACATACAGCAACGAGAGAAAATAGAGTACATTGGTTACGAAGTTGCAGAAAATGACTTGGCAAAAAAAGAGTGTCAGTACTTTAAGTTTGACACCCTTTCAAAAAAAGTACTCGATGTCATGCACCAAGAGAGAAAACAACTCAAGTTGGTCATCAAACCTACTTCATCGTTGGGTATTAAAAACCGTGTCATAGAGTGGAACGACGATGCAGAACTTGTCATTAAGTACATTCCTAAACGCCGTCATGCCGTTGAAGCAGTCACACAACTCAAAATTACAAAAGAGCAAAAGAAAATAAAACTCTCTTGGAACAAAGTAGAAGATGACGCACTCAAAGGCTACTACGTGGTAAGAAATAGTTTTCATACCCCAAAACACTTTATGGATGGCGTAAAACTCTATGGAGGAAAAGATACATGGACGTATGATGATTTTGCCTCATTAGAGAAGAAAAAATACTACGCCATTTTTGCCTACGACGACGTACCAAACTTCTCAGAACCAGCCACAGCAGTCTATAACCCTTTGGAAAAATATTAAGAAATATTTTTCTTCAAAATATGCAGATACTCATAGGTTTTGTCTGCCTTGTGGTTTCTGTTTTCTGTTTTGTCGGCTTTGAAGCGTTTGTACTCTTTTGACGAGAGGCTGTAGCTTCCGTATTTGGACATGATGGCTTCTACTTCTTCTTCTTTCATGAGTCCTTCATTGTTGTAGCTTAAAAAAATGTACTCAAATTTGGCATGTTTTATGAGGTATTCAAAACTTTCATGGACTTCTCTTTTTTTAGAGTAGTCTGAACGGTTGTACTCTCTTAGCCCTGTTTTTCCTTTAGGCTCAAAGCTGTCATAACGTGTAATGGTATTTAAAATATGATAATTTGCACTGTATTGACGCTGGTTGTAAGGGGGGTCTAGGTAAAGAATGTCCCCTTCTATTTCATTAATGAGGCTGTTGGCATCTTTTTGATAGACCTGATGGCTATTTTCCCCAAGTTCATAGTCCGCAGGTTCAATGACCAATGCTTTTGCCGCAGGTTTTTTAATGTGTTTTAAAAATGCCCCATAGACAGACGCAGTGTTGGCTACTTTGTCGGCACTCTCTACAAGTGAAGCCAGCAAAAAGTAGTAGAGGTCATCGTCTATGGCTTTTTGCTCTTTCCACTCTTCTATTTGTGCGCGCATGGCATCTAGTTTTTGACCATTTTCATCGCTAAAGTACTGTCTTTGGCTACCACTACCCATGCAGTAATGCGTGTAGATGAAGCCATCTTCTGTAGGGGCTAAGGTATTGAGTGCTTCAAAATACTCTACACTTTTTGGTAGGGCTTTGGTGTTTGCAATGTAGTGACGGTTCAACACATAGCTGTAGTGTTCTAAGTCGTTACTAATGACCGACTTAACACGGCTTTTAAACGTCCTACCCACAATGCCAGTACCTGCAAAAATGTCACAAAACACTTTGTCTGAGAGGTCTTTGCCTACCACATTTTCTACCTCTTGCATAATCCAAGAAGAGAGTTTAGATTTTGAGCCTATATAGTTCACGTTGATTCCCTTTTGCCTCTATGAGTTTACAATCCACAAAATGTCAGCATAGGCAGCTTCGCCATCAAAGCTAAACTGCTGTAGCTTTTGAGCTGAAAACTGCTTCACGTAGCTGTCTATGGCTTTTTGAAATTGCATAATCTCAGCCTTCATTTTCCAATGGGCTGCAGTTTTATTATCGTATAGTACGATAAAAAGCCTATTTTTTAGGTGTTTTCTACCCTCTTGGCTTTGATTTTGGTAGAGCCACTCTATGAGTTTGCGTGGATGGGCTTTTGCATAGGCAAAATCATACCCAAACCCTTTGGGAAAAACAGTTGTTTTATGATCAAACGCAACCCCATCAATGCTAAAATCAACCAACTTGTCATAGCTGTTGGTATGTGCCACCACATTGTCATGAGCGGTAAAAATATCTTCTACCGCCATCGCAGACCAAAAGTTGTACCATCGGTTCAACGCATAGTCACGCAATGCTGGGTCTAGAGCATGGGTTTTACGAAGCAGAGCATTGCAACTGTAAGTCGTGTAGATAAAGTTTGTCTCTTTGTCCCACATGTTTGACTGTTTTCGCCCCCATCGGTAGGGGTAGGCAGTGCGTTTTTTTAGTTCTCTCTCTACTCTTGGCAAATCCACCACATGCTCCTCTTTTTTACACAATTAAGTGAAACATTGTATCTTTTTTATTTTAAATAATAAAAGAGAGATTTAGATACGAGTCTGTCATTTGAAAACACTTTGTGTAGGTGCTTAGATTTTGTTTGTTTTTTAGCTACAATCAATACTATATTTAGGGAAAATACTATGAGACTAAATTTTACTATTGCAAAAAAAGGGGAAGAATACCATGCAACAATACAAACACTTGATGCGTGTAACGCAAATAGCACTGCTGACACTGCTTTTTACGGCATGTAATACCAACACAAATGATAAAGAGAGAAACAGCAATATTGTGCCTAGTACAACAGGTACTACTGCTGTAGCTAACCATGGAGGGACTACTACTTCAAATACTGCTTCAAGCTCTCAAGTACAGAGTACGGCAGAAGATAATGGAAGTGATGGTACTGCAAATAATACAAATGATAATTTGGTAGGTACTAATAACGATAACAATAGAACAAATAATAATAACTATACCACAGGAAATGACCAAAACCATACTGGCAGTACAGAGAGTAATGCTACAACAGAGGCAAACACTACGACCATAGCCTTAAAAACCCTTATGCTCACTGTAAACAAAAGCACACTAAACAAAGATACCAATACCACACTAAAAGTAGAAGCACTCTATAAAAATAATACAAAAGAGGATGTAACTACAAAAGTAAAATGGATAGAAGATAAACAAGGCATTGTCTCTATATATGACCATACACTAACAGCAAAAGAAGATAAAGATATAACACTACAAGCCAAACTAGATAACAAAACTTCAAATCCTATAAAACTTCATATATATTGGAAAGTAAATGGACATACCCTACCACCTGAACCAGACCCAAAAGTCAATAACGCTACACTACTAGGAGTAGATGTCAATGATAATGGGGTGAGGGATGATGTGGAGCGGTGGATATATAGGGAGTATAAGGATAAACATCCTATTTATATAGATATTTCTATGCAGGAAGCTAGAGGCAATAAACTTGTATTAGAGCATCCAGAGAAGGCAAAAGAAATATATCCTGAAGTTGAGAAGGCAATAGATTGTCAAGCATACTATATGTATAGTGCAAAATATTATGGAGATTCTATTTTAATTAAAGAAGATGCTATTGATGAATATTTTACAAAAAAAATATATTTTAATACTTCAGAACGTATGGATGCTTATGATAAGTATGATACCTTATTAAGTGGTGATAGTTATCCCCTTCCAACAGCTCAAGAACGAAAAGCTGCTTGTGACTTTAACACAAGTAAGTATGAGGAGTAGCAGATGAAAAAAATATTTTTACTCGTTCCACAGCTCCAGCTGTGGAATGCATATCAGACTCCAAATAACAAAGCCAACCTCATGTAACCCATAAAATGCTATACTAAAAAATGGGACGAAGTAGATATAAGATATATGAACCAACACATCCACATTTCTTAACATGTACAGTACTCCACTGGCTACCTATATTTACGAACCAAGAGAGTGTACAAATTATTATTAACTCATTATCTTATCTACAAA
>Ga0256843_1002103_pt1 | contig 14871 bp, 16 predicted proteins | sample AlvinellametaG_FD_191572 | JGI IMG/M metagenome (GOLD analysis project Ga0256843, IMG submission 191572) | Pompeii worm associated microbial communities from hydrothermal vent at the East Pacific Rise, Pacific Ocean - Alvinella | ecosystem: Host-associated > Annelida > Integument > Unclassified ... | reverse complement strand
ATTATCTCATCTACTTTATAAGTTTGATTTTGTACACTTTTTATTGCATCTAATATATGATCTTGTCTGTTGTATGTTGGTATAATTACACTAATATTCATTAAGTTTTTGTTTTAATTGTTCAACTGTGTGGATTGCATCTGGATTATTTTTATGATCTGAAAATCCCCAATTTACAAGTATGCAATCTATTTGTGCATTTTGTGCTGCATATAGATCTTTATAGCTGTCACCAATAAGCAAACATTCATTGTTAGTTAAATTAAATTTATCCATTATTTTAAAAATCATTTGTGGATCTGGTTTTGATTCCTCTACCATATCGTGCCCAACAACATAATCAAAAAATTTGTATATATTTAGATGTTTTAAAATTTTATTTGCAAATACACTGCTTGCGTTTGTTGCTATGCTTAATTGAAATTTTTTTGATAACTCTTCTAAAAGTTCATAAATACCATCGTATAGTTCAACACCAACTATACAATTTTCATGATAATATTTTCCAAATAGATCTGTTTGCTCTTGTGTGAACTCTTGTGTCCCATAAAAATATTGTGCTGAATTTATATGTGGATCATTTATTTTTTCTAACATTATTGTTGGATCTAAAGGTTCAAGTCCAATATTCTGTCTTACAAAGTTTATTGTTTTTGCTATCATAACACCACTGTTTACAAGTGTGCCATCCATATCAAAAATTATATGTTTTTTACTGTTCATCTATTTAAATGGCTTTTTCATTTCATCCCAAACATCACTAAACCACTCTTTTGTAGAATCCCAAGCGTCTAAGGTCGTATCTTCAGCTTTATAGTGAACCTCTTTTACATATTCAACTGTATTTTCCACTACTTCTTTAGTCTCTTTTTTCACCTCTTTTGTTGAGCATCCATTCAATAAAAAAATTGTAAAAATTGTAAAAATTATAGCTTTTTTCATATTCTATCCTTGACTAAATGTTTTAAAATGTAAGCATATCATTACTATTGTTAAAAATAACTTCGGCACTAAGAGGTATAATTTGTTGTACAGCTATTTGTTGTTTGTTTAGATATTACTCTTTTGCTTATATATCTTAACATAAATTCTACACTAAATGCTATAGCAAAAGTAGCTATTAAATAATAAGCAATTTCAGGCATTTTTTCATAAGTTGAATATAAAGTAATAGCTGCAATAGAAAACATAGAAAATATAGCAAGAACTACAAGATATTTTTTTGCACCTGTATTTTTGATTAAGTTAAGATGACCTATATGTGTAGTTCCTTGAACAATAAGCATAATTATTGCCGCAACAGTAGTTATTTGTGATAAGTTAAAAAAAAGTATCATAGGTATAATTAATAATGCACTTACAATTAGTCCTTCGTTTGAATTATAAATATGGTATTCATATACTTTTGGTAAACTCCCTTCTTTTGCCATTGCATAACCTATATCAGAAACAGCAAACAAAGTTGCATTTATAGCTGAGGCTGTTGCCAAAAGTGCTGTAATTGCTATTATCTTAAAGCCTATCTCTCCAAACATAGGTTTTGCTGCAACTGCCAATGCATAATCTTTTGTATGTAAAACTTGATCAAGTGTCAAATTTCTTAATACTGCTACACTTGTTCCAATATATAATACTGCTACTAATAAAATTGATATAAACATGGCTTTTAACATAGTTGTTTGAGGATTTTTCATATCCTCTACTGTATTTGTAATAACACTAAAACCTTGATATGCAAAAAATGTAATACCAATTGCAAATACCATACCACTTATTGGTGGCATTTGACTTAAACTTAAATATTCAGGTTTAATAGTAAAAAAAGCTGATATTGTAAATATTGTTAATACACTTAGTTTAACTATTACAATAATATTTTCTGATTTTGCAACAATTGATGCTCCAACTAAGTTAATCAGTGTAAATATCAATACTATACCAATAGCAAACATATTTATCCAAAATGGACTTGAATGAGCCATAAAAGTTGCACTATAAGTACCAAAAGATTTAGCAACTGCTGCAACTGCAATTAGTTGTGAAAAATAAAACATAATTCCCATAGATCCAGAAAAAATATTTACACCAAATCCTTGTACTAAATATTCTACTATTCCACCTCTTGATTGAAAGCAAACAGCAAGTTTTGCAAGTGAATAACCACTAAGTAAAGCAATTAATCCTCCAAATACAAATGATAACCATACAATATTACCAGCCATAGCACCTGCTTGACCAATTACTATAAATATACCTGCACCAACCATAGAACCAATACCTAAAAATACAGCACTCCATAGCCCAAAAGCTTTGTTTTTATTATTCAAGTATTACTCCTAATAGATGATTTATTGTTATATTTAATAATTATCATATTTACCGACTTTTATATCCTCTTCAATCTCATTAATAGTCTCTTTAAATATACTGATTAATATTTTAGCAGCTTTATTATCATCAGCTTCAGGTACATCCCAATCAGTTATTTTCATATTAGCTTTAAATAAAGTTTCTAACTCTTTTTTTATAGCATCTTTTCGATCTGCTAACTCTTTTTGCACAGCATCCATAATTATTCCTTCTATATTAAATTATCTACAAAGATATTCTTTTATTTTATTTTCATCTATTATACTCTCATCATATTTTACAACCACTAAACTTTCAGTATCATTTATATACCACTCTTTACAACCATCTATATAGTGTAAATCTTTATGTTTTGTATGATCTGTATCATCTAGGTGGATATATGCTATTTTTGTCATAGCTGGATCTTCAAGAGTAAAAATCATAATAGCCCATAAAATACATACAGTTATGATACCATAAGATATAGTTGCCAATGATGTTAAATCTAGCAACATTCCACCAATAAATCCACCAATGAATGTACCAAAATATCCAAAACTATTAAATATACCAAGCACTTGACCTCTTTGATGAACTTTAGCATATTTTGATGCCAGAGATTGCATAATTGGTTCTTGTAAATTAAATCCAATAAAAAATACAATAATTCCAATAGAAAATATCATATATGTAGAGCTAATTCCTATAATAAAATATGAAATAGCTAAAGCAACTATCCCTAATAGTATGATAAGTTTATATTTGCCTTTTTTTTCTGCAAACATTGCTGCTAAACCCATAGTAAGAATCCCAACTACCATAGCTGGGAGATATATTTTATATAATTCATTCATCTGCCATCCATAATTTTTTGTTAGGATAATTGGAATAATCATAAATGCAAAAGTCATCATCCCTTTAACTAACATATTTGTTATATTCATTTTTATTAAATTTTTATTGTCAAATAAGTTAAATTTATCATCTTCAAGATATGTATGCTTTATTTTTGGTGGGTTGGGAACATATTTTATTAAAATAAAGATGGATAATAAAGCTAAAAAGCATACAAAGAAGAATAAGAAAGGTACACCAACACTTGAAGCAATAGCAGGACCACTCACCATAGATAAAGCAAATGCAAGTCCAACACTACCACCCATAATTGCCATTGCTTTTGCTCTTTGTTCCTCTTTTACTATATCACTTATAGTTGCAGTAATAACAGATCCTATTGCTCCTGCTCCTTGAAGTAATCTACCTATTAATAAAGTATAAACATCAGTTGCAATTCCTGCAATAAAAGAGCCAAATGCAAATATAATTAGACCAAATATAATTGTCTTTTTTCTTCCAATTTTATCACTTATCATTCCAAAAGGTACTTGAAATATCATTTGAGTAATGGCATATCCACCAATAATAATACCTACCATAGTATGACTTGAATTTGGCATATCAAGTGCATATATAGACAATACTGGCAAAACTATAAATAATCCAAACATCCTTAATGATATAATTAAATTAAGTGGCATAATCTTTTTAAACATAAGTAATCCTTCTAAAAAATATAATATACCATTATAACACTTAATGGAAATATAATACTGATAGAAGAATGAAATATTATTTTTTAAGTTTTGTTTTATTATATTTAATAGTTTGAAACAAGTAGTGATAAATTTAAAAGTAATAATTGATAATTATGTTTTATGAAGTTAAATATAGTGGCGGACAAGGAGAGATTCGAACTCTCGGTACCGTTACCAGTACGCATCCTTAGCAGGGATGTGGTTTCAGCCACTCACCCACTTGTCCTTTGAGGGTGAAATTATATGTAAATTTAGTTAAAAGAATACTTAAAAATTAAATATTTTCTAATATTCTTTTAACTACAGCTTCAGGGTTATCTGATTTATAAATAGGGCGACCTACTACTATAAAATCAACAAGTTGTGATTTTGCTAGATTTATATCTGCAACTCTTTGTTGATCACCAGCATCCTCTCCAAATGGTCTAATACCTGGAGTTAGAGTGATAAATTTATTATTTGTATTATTCTTTATATCAAGACTCTCAAAAGCAGAACAAACAACCCCATCAATATCACTACTGTAGGCATCTTTTGCAAATTGTGTAGCTTTTGTTGCCAAATCTTGATTGTAAATATCTTTAAAACTATCATTATCAAAACTAGTAAGTGCAGTCACAGCCAACACAATAGGTCTGTTTGGTATATCTTTAATTCTATGCATTACTGTTTGCATGGCAACTTTACCACTACTTGCATGTACATTAAACATATCAACACCAAGAGCAGATATTTCTTGTGCTGCATCAGCCATAGTATTTGGTATATCATATAGTTTTAGATCTAAAAATATTTTAAAAGATGGATTAATCTGTTTTAATTGATCTAAAAAATCTTTGCCATCTCTTATATATGCTCTAAAACCAACCTTTAACCATACATCAAAATCTTTTATTTTGTTTGCAAGTGCAAGATTCTCTTCCATAGATGGAAGATCAAGAGCTACACACAGTTTCATCGATTTACCTTGTCTAAAACACCATTTATAAATTTTGGGGCATTATCAGCACCCAATCTTTTTGATAACTCAATAGCTTCATTTATTATGATTGGTTTATCAAGTGTTGAAAACAGTATCTCATAAACTGCAAGTCTTAAAATAGATTTTTCAATAGATCCAATCCCTTCTAATCCTCTTTCATCAAGATGTGAAGCTATCTCTTGGTCTATTTTTTCAAGATTTTCCATAGTGCCATTAAAAATGTTCATTGCAAAATCTTTTTGTTTATTTCTTATTTTTTTATCTTCAAGAAGTATATCAGAGTATTTCGCAATCTCATCATTACCCAAATCATAAGCGTATAACAACCCTATGATAGATTCTCTGGCTTGTGTTCTAGTTGCCATTATTTAGACATCTCACTGTATAGATCAAGCATCTCTATGATTGTAATCATAGCTTCTGCACCTTTATTTCCTACTTTGCTTCCTGCTCTCTCAATTGCTTGTTCAATTGTGTCTGTTGTTAGAACTCCATTTGATACAGGAATACCATGTTTCATAGTAGCAGTTGCGATCCCTTTTGTAGCTTCAGCACTGATATAATCAAAATGTGGAGTTGCTCCTCTAATAACAGCACCAACACAACATACTGCATCATATTTTCCACTTTCAAGTGCTTTTGTAAGTGCAAATGGTATCTCAAATGCACCAGGTACTAAGATTAAGTCAAGATTGGCTTCATCTCCACCATGTCTAATAAATGCATCTTTTGCACCTTCTACTAGTCTATCTGTAATGATATGGTTAAATCTTCCATTTATTATAGCAATTTTTTCATTGCCTTTTAAACTTAATTTACCCTCAATAATATTCATTTTGTTCCTTTAATTCTATTGTAAACTTTAAACCATCATAAAGTATATCTTCATGTGTAAAATTTGATAATTTAACATTTATCATACCATTTATTTGCTTAGAAATTAGATTTTTACTAAAATAAAGTCCCAATGAAAAATTAGGATCAAATAAATAATTAAAATTCTGTTTATTATTTGTGATTTTATTTGTATATATAAATATCATGGGCTTATTTTCTTGAATCACAATAGAGGTATATATTATTTTCTCTTTTTGATTGGTGGTTTGAAATGAACTAATAATATAGTCATAGATATTAAATATAGACTCTAAAAATTGGTTTTCATAAGTATAAACTTCAATATCTTCAATATTTTTTATAAATCTTATACCATTTTCGGATAAAGTATAATTCAAAATATTCTCTACTTTATTAATAAGATATTTTAATGTAAATTTGTTTTTTTGATCGTTTTTTTCAGAAAAAGATTTAAAAATATTTATGTTTCTTATTATGGCATCATTATTACTGTATAATTGAGATATACACTCTTCTAGAATATCATCAGTTAGTTTATTGTATTTTTTATTAATTTTTAACTGTGTAGTACTGTTGTTTATATTATTTGTTTTTTCTATAAATGAATTTGAGATATTAGTGATTATCTTTGCTTGAGATAATATATTTGCATGTTTCAATAATTGATCAAGATTTAGGATGTTTTTTTCACTGTTTAGTTTATGAGTGTATATATGGGTGAAATTTTCAATTGTTTTTTTTAGTATCAATACAACTTTTTTGTGAAGTTTTCTGTTTTTTGTTTGAATTGTCATATATCCATAATTATCCATTTTGAATATGTGAAAAAAATTATTGTCTATAGTAAGCAGCTCTTTGTCATAAAAAATTTCCATAGCTTTTGTCAATCTAAATTTATATGTTGGATTAATTTCAAAAATATTTTTTGGTATTATATAAACAGGTTCAAATTTATGATTGCTTTGTTTAAATATTATAATACTAAAACAGCTTAGTTGTTTTGTTAAAGTATATATAAAATTATCTAGATATTCATTTGATTTTGATGGTTGTGTTAATTTATCATTTAAGATAAATTGCAAATTTTCAAGTTTTGTTTTATTCATTTGTCTGTACCTTAACAATCACTGTTGCACGGTTATGAAACTCTAAAACAGTATCTCTGATATTTGCAATTTCACCTAAACATAAAGCTCCCATAATATATTTTTTATCTTCTGCAATCATATCAATATCCAACCCTATTGAATCTTCAAGCAGATATAATCTTGATGTCCCTGCAAAATAAAGTGTAAGATTTGTATCAAAATCACATTGTTCAACTGCTTCAATAAAAGCTTCTTTTGTAGCAGTGAGTATATCTTCTTTATCACCATTCATTATAGATATAGTGGAATTTTCATCAATATTACCTATACAGGTGATTGTTTTATTATCAGTTAATATAGGATCTCTTATGATATAGATATTATTGTGTAGCTTATGTATTGCTATTGGATAATTTTTTGATATTTTATTAAAATCATAATTATCTTTTAGTTTTGGTTGAATTGCTATGATAGTATTCTTATATTCCTCATATGCATCATTATAGTTTATCTCTTTTATGATATTTAAAGATGATTTTGTAACTTTAAGATTAGTAGAGTAGGAGTTAAATCCATGTTTAATACCCAAAGAGGTTTTTAGTTTTGAAAATCCAATTACAGCACACTGTTTACACAATCCTTGATTAGATATTATACAGTATGGATTTTTATGATTGATATTACCAGCACCAGCACCAAAATAGTTAAAAAATAGACCAAAATTTTCATATAAACAATAAGTTAATATATCTATTTTTTTGGATAATGCATCTGCAAATACAAATACACTTTTTATATTTTGAGTATTTATATTTTTTAATTGATTATTTATAGAGCTTCTATCATATATGTTCGGAATAGTTTTTATATTAATTAATTCATCTAATAATATAAATATAACCCCTTTGGTATATATTTTACCTTTGTAAACAATTTGTGGGAATATTGCCCCTAATATATTGTTATCATATTTTTGTAAAACAGGATCAAGTTGATCTTTTGTGTAATCATTTGAGCAAGATAATATTAAAATAGTATGATTTTTATCATAAATATTATCAAGAGCTTTTTCAAATGATACACTTGTTGTTTCATTTACAAAAATATGTTTCATATCATTATTTTATAATATCTTGTATAGCAAATATTTGATCTACAGTTTTATATAATTGTTCAATTGTAAGCATATTTGGTCCATCACTTAATGCAATACTTGGATCAAAATGTGTTTCAAAGAAGAATCCATCTACTCCTACACTTGCTGCTGCTTTAGCTAATGCAGGTACAACTGCAGAGTTTCCACCTGTTGTTCCACCTGTACTTGGTACCTGTGCTGAATGTGTTGCATCAAAAATCACAGGCGCATATTCTCTCATAGCAATTAAGTTTTTCATATCAACTATTAGTGAACCATATCCAAATATATTACCTCTTTCACAAAGCCATACATTGTTTTTTTTACTAGATTCATAGTTTACATCATCACAGCCTCTTGTTGCTAATACTTTTTCTACAGGGTGTTTCATACTTTGTGCTGCAAGGAATTGTCCTTTTTTGATATTAACTGCACATGATGTTTTTGCTGCAGCTACTAAAAGATCAGTTTGTCTACATAAAAATGCAGGAATTTGTACAACATCTACAACTTCACCAGCAGGTGCAACTTGATATGTTTCATGTACATCTGTTACAAGTTTAAATCCAAATTGCTCTTTTACCTCTTGAAGTATTTTAAGTCCCTCATCAAGTCCTGGTCCTCTAAAACTGCTAAGTGATGTACGATTTGCTTTGTCAAAACTAGCTTTAAAATAAAAATCTATTCTTTTGTCTTCATTTAGTTTTTGTAATTGTTCAGCAATCTTAAATACATTGTCTCTATTTTCTATGACACAAGGTCCACTTAGTAATATCATAAATTTATCCTTTTTTAAAATTAAATATAGTTTTTTTCTCTTTACCTGTTAAGATATATTCAAACTCAAATGGATTTTGAGCTATATACAGTATATCATCTTTGGCATTTTCATCACATGCAAATAATATTTTATCATTTTCATTCAAAATAGTATCCCAACTTGGTAACAATAAAAACTCATCTTTCTTCTTTATAAGCAATGGTACAATATTATTGTTTTGAGTTCTATTTCTTAATGATGCATGAAAAATTTCAAGAGTAAGTAGTTTGTTTAAATTTTTTAAATAGTTATATACTTCAGGAGCATATTGTTTATTTAAAGTTAATTCAAATATTTTTGGGTTTTCATCTATAGTTGTTATTAGTCTATTTACCAAACTTTGTCCCCATGCTTCATCTTGATGTTTTAATTGATTTATAAACATATCTGACAATGGGTGTATGAGTGCATTTGCAGTTTTGTTTATTAAAATTCTAGAAGGCATAAATATATGATCAATTTTTGCATTGACAAATATAGAATTGTCCTCAAATTCATTCTCTCTTGCTATTGTGATGATATCTTTATTTAGTTTTTTTGCTGTTGTTAAAATAGATAGATTTATAGTATCATCATTTGTACCAGCAATTATTGCTACACTTTCCATAATGCCAGCATTTATCAAGCTCTCTTTATCATCACCATCTGCATACATAATATGTTCAAATTCATTTTTTGAGGTACTGTTTTTATATGATTCATTAATCTCTATAAACGATGACTCAATTCCATCTTTTTCAAATATCTCAAATATATGTCTTCCCATTCTTCCATAACCACAAATAATATATTTTCCCCTTGGAAGTTTTGGTAAAGAATCATTTAAAAATCCGATTTTATATATCCATCTCTCTATTTTAAGTAGATTTGGAGCATTTAGAGCCATATGCATATGATTTGCAATGATAGAGAATGGGTTTTCAATTATATCTACACCTATATCTTTCAAGTTATCAGTATGGTGATGTGAAGTTGATTTTATAGCCAATTTAATATTTTTATTTAGTGATTTTGCTGTTAGGGCAACTCTTAGATTTAAATTATCATCTTCAAATAGTGATACAAGAGCTTTACAATTGAATTTTTTAATCCCTGCAAACTCTAAAGAAGCTATTTGATGAGCATCTGCAACAAGTACAGGTACATGTATTTGAAAGCCTTCAAGCATAAGTATATCAGCTCTGCTTTGATCTCTTTCAATAACTACAGCTTTAAGACCTCTTTTTTGAAGCTTTTTAATAATCTCATTGGTCATATAACTATATCCAAGAATTATAACAAATGGTCGATCTATATTATTTATGTGTCTTTTAAAATTTGCTTTTGCAAGTTCATTTAAAAATAGTTTATCTTGTAAAAGGGATACAACAACACCAATACTGTAAAACCAACCAACTACAAGCATATAAATTGACATAGATACCCATATCCTTTGGGCATGCGTAAAAGTATGTGGCAGTTCTCCAAAACCTATTGTTGTAGCTGTGTATGTTACAAAATAAAAGGCATCAAATATACTCATATAGTATTGATTTCCCTGCTCATCAACTCCAGGGATCAATAATAATCCAATAATTGCAATAGTGTATGTTGTAACTATTACAATCAAAGGCCATCTAAGGCGATGTAGAATAATCCATAGTGAATTATTTTTCATTTATTCTATCGCTTTGATTTTAAAGTTTCACCAACATAAAGCCATACTGATGTAATATTTGCTAACAATGCTCCACCTGATAATGAAAGTATAATACCTACAACTTCTGGACTTAAAGTATCATCGTTGGGAGTTGCATTTATTGTCCAAATAGTTGCTGCAGTTATTAGCTGAATAACTGCTACAAGACTTGTTGCAAGTAAAACTGAACCGATTTGTGTTTTATCACCCAATTTTAGTATAGTAGCAATAATATTAACTATAATTGCCGCGAACAGTTCATATTTGCTGTGCATAAGTATAACATCTGTATCACCATAGAAAAATCCAAAGTTTAATGTCATAGCTAAAATAATAAAAAATCCTGAGATAACTTTATCTAAATTCATATCAACCCTTTTTTGTAGAAACTAAATATCCACTAAATATAATTGTTAGTATACCTAATATTACCCAAAATGAAGGAAATGAATCTCCTAAAAATAAACCAATTATAATAGAAAATAGTATATTTGTGTATCCAATTGTCCCAACAATTCCACCTGCAGCCAAAGAATAAGCTTTTGTCATATATATTTGAGAAAATGTAGCAAACAGTCCAAGCCCAAGTACATATATCCAAGCAACTCCACTTGGCATTGTAAAAGGTGCAATTATAAAATCCCAATCAGGATCATTAAAATATGGTGCAATCATCATCAATATAACAGGCCCTATTGTCCCTACAGCCATAAATGATAACACTATTGCTCTTCCTTCATAATAGTTTTTAAGCTCTCTTATTGATGTGTAAGCAAGTCCGGCTCCAACTCCACTTAATATACCAAGCCAATCTGTTTTATCCAGGTTTGCCAAATCAAAACCTGTAATAAGTAAAATTCCAATAAAACCTGTAAAAACTCCTATCCATGCTCTTATACTTAACTTCTCTTTAATAAAAATATATGCAAATATTGCTGTAAATATTGGTGAAGTTTTTGAAAATGTTATAGCTTCTGCTAATGGAATATGTGCAATATTGTAAAAATACATTAAAAGTGCTAAAAAACCAACACATCCTCTAAATATTAAAAGCAAAAGTTTTCCACCTTTTTGTTTTAGAGGTCTTTTATAAATTGCAAAAAGCACTAAAACTACTCCAGTTATGTTTCTAAAAAATACAACTTCAACTGAACTCATAGATTGACTTGCAAGTTTTGCAAAGGCCCCAGTAAAGGCAAATAAAAAGGATGCATATAGCATATAACGAATTGCTTGATTTAAGTTTTGTTCCATAAACGCAATATTAATATGTTTTTAGTTAAAATCGCATTATTATATTAATTAAACAAGTAAGGGAAATGATGGATTTTAAATTTGATTTTAGCAAATTCAATACAGATATTTTAAATCAAACATTTTTGGATCAAAAATTAAGTGATATTGCTATTGCTTTATTGATCTTCTTTTTATTTTTATTTTTAAGAAAACTGTTTACAAGTATTGTTATAAAAACATTGGAATCTTTAACTAAAAAAACTCAATCAAATCTTGATGATAAAATATTAAAAATTTTAATGGGACCACTAAGATTTGTATTTATTATTATTGGTATTTATATATCAATAGGGTATTTAAATATTGATCAACAAGTAATATCAAAATTTTTAAAATCTATGATAATTTTTACAATATTTTGGACACTTTATAGTGCAGTTGATGTATTTTCAAATACTGTATACAATTTTACTAAAAAATTTGGAAAAGAACTTCATAAAGAGATAGCACTGTTTTTAATCAAAAGTTTAAAAATATTCATATTCTCTATTGGTATAGTTGCAGTTCTTCAAAGCTGGGATATTAATGTAAGTACATTTATAGCTTCATTGGGTCTTGGTGGTTTGGCATTTGCACTTGCAGCAAAAGATACTGCAGCAAATCTTTTTGGAGGACTTACAATACTTGCAGATAACTCTTTGAAAATAGGGGATTGGATAAAAGTAAACTCTGTAGAGGGTGTGGTTGAGGATATAGGATTAAGAACAATTAAAGTTAGAACTTTTGAAAAATCACTTATTACTTTACCAAATCAAATAGTAGCAAACAATCCAATTGAGAATTTTTCTAAAAGAGGAATAAGAAGAATAAAAATGAGAATAGGTCTTGAGTATTCAACTACAAATGAACAAATAAGAAATATTCGAAATGGTATTGAAAATCTTTTGAGAAATCATCCAAATATTGCACAAGATGCAACTATGCTTGTAAGATTTGACAGATTTGAAGATAGTAGTTTAAGTATATTTATTTATACATTTACTTCTACTGCTGCTTGGGATAAATATCTAGAAATAAGAGAAGATATAAATCTTAAAATAATAGATATAGTTGAAAAAAATGGATCAGCATTTGCATTTCCATCTCTTTCAATATATACACAAAATAATGATATAGACAATAATAAGGAATAAATATTATGAAAAAAATTGCACTAATAGGGCAACCAAATGTTGGTAAGAGTTCACTATTTAACAGAATTGCAAAAAAAAGAATAGCTATTATTAGTGATTTAGCTGGAACAACAAGAGATATTAGAAAACATGAAATAAAAATTTTAGATAGGGATGCTTTGCTACTTGATACAGGTGGTATTGATGAAACAAATGATGCTATATTTTCAAATGTAAAAAGAAAAGCAATAGAAACAGCAAAACTTGCAGATATAATTTTATTTATGGTTGATGGTAAGAAAATACCTGATGAGAAAGATAAAGAGCTTTTTTATGAGTTACAAGGTCTTGGTAAAAGATTGGCTTTGGTTGTAAATAAAATAGATAATGATAAAGAGAAAGAGGAAAGGCTTTGGTCTTTTTTTGAATTTGGTATAGATGAAGCAGATCTTTTTGGTATATCAGTATCTCACAATCGAGGTACTAAAAGTTTATTTGAATGGATATATGAACAACTTCCAGCAAATCTTGAAAACCAAACATTAATATTGGATGAAGATGATGATTCTATTGAAGACTTTTTAGAGCAAACAACTTTGGAAGAGGATAAAATAAAAGAGGAAGAGAACCATTTAAGAGTATCAATTATTGGTAAAGTAAATGTTGGTAAAAGCTCTATATTAAATGCTTTAATTGGTGAAGAAAGATCAGTAGTAAGCCCAATAGCTGGTACTACAATTGATCCTGTTGATGAAACTTATGAATATGAAGATAAAAAAATCACTTTTGTTGACACTGCAGGTTTAAGAAGAAGAGGGAAGATTGAAGGTATTGAGAAATTTGCTTTAATGAGAACAAAAGAGATGCTTGAGCGTTCAAATCTTGCTTTAATTGTATTGGATGCTAGTTTACCACTTACAGATCAAGATGAAAAGATTGCTGGTCTTGTTGATCAATATGCACTTGGATGTATTATTGTATTAAATAAGTGGGATGAAAATATGGAATCTTTTAATAAAATGGAAGAGGATATTAGAGGACGATTTAAGTTTTTATATTATGCTCCAATTATTGCAGTATCAGCAAAAACAGGAAGAAGTATAGATAGATTAAAAACAAAACTTATTGAGATATATGAAAATTATTCTCAAAGAATACCAACTTCTGTTGTTAATTCTACTATTGAGATGGCAGTTCGTCGTCATGCCTTGCCTAGTCCTGCTGGAAATAGATTGAAAATCTACTACTCAACTCAATTTGACACTTGTCCCCCAAAAATTGCAGTAATTATGAATAAACCAAAATTATTACATTTTAGTTATAAGAGATATTTGATCAATTTTTTAAGAGATAATTTAAATCTTGAAGGTACGCCTGTACATATTTTAGCAAGAGGTAAAGGGGAAAGAATTGAGGATGAAGAGATAGAGTTACTTTATACTTAAAAAGTAGGTAAATTCTATTTAAGCTAATAAAAATATAACTACGCTAAATCTTTTAGTGTAGCTATATTTGCAGCAAGTTTATTTTGCACTTCAAGATATTCAAGTTCATCAATACTATCTGCAACTACACCAGCTCCAGCTTGGAATATTACTTCATCTTTTTTTAACAAAGTAGTTCTGATTGTAATTGCACTATCCATATTGCCATCAAAACCAAAATAACCAATACTTCCACTATAAAAACTTCTTTTTATACCTTCAAACTGTGCAATAAGTTGCATAGCTCTGATTTTAGGAGCACCTGTCATAGTTCCAGCAGTAAATGTTGCTTTAAATAGATCAAACATATCATATTTTTCATCTATAATAGCTTCTACATCAGTTACTATATGCATCACATGAGAATATCTCTCTATTCGCATTAAATCAGTAACTTCAACAGTACCTTTTTTTGCAACTCTTCCAACATCATTTCTTCCAAGATCAATAAGCATAATATGTTCAGCTCTC
>Ga0256843_1002102_pt1 | contig 14886 bp, 13 predicted proteins | sample AlvinellametaG_FD_191572 | JGI IMG/M metagenome (GOLD analysis project Ga0256843, IMG submission 191572) | Pompeii worm associated microbial communities from hydrothermal vent at the East Pacific Rise, Pacific Ocean - Alvinella | ecosystem: Host-associated > Annelida > Integument > Unclassified ... | reverse complement strand
ATGTTATTCGTGAGGTTATCAATGGATGTTTAATATAAACTTAAAGTTAAATGATTCAATTGGAAACATTTACTGTCTACGATTCCCACAGTTCCATGTCACACAATTTGTGTGACATGGAACTGTGGGATTCTAAAAATAAACTCACATGATTAACAAAAGCTACTTAAACCCCTAAATATAATATTTAGGAAATGCAGACATAAAGGATATGAAATGCAAACAATTAAACTTAAACCAAATGCTACTAAAGAAGATACGATTTATTATATCAAAGATGTAGTAAATAAAATAAAATCAACAAACTTCTCAGAAGAACAAATTATGGAAGCTTCTAAAGCTAAATATGAAGATGGTAAATATTACACATCCTCAAATGGACAAGAGAATCTCAATCCTCCCCAAGCTTATTTCCTAATGAAAATATTAATTACTAATCTCATACATACTCGTATAGAATATATAGACTCTATGATATTAAGTATTTGTTTAAATATTAGAACTGATGCTTTCAACAAACGTAATATAAAACCATTGTTAGACGATGATGTAATTCCATTTGAAGATATTGTTTATCAAAACAAAGATACGAATCGTGAAGAATTCTATAAACTAAATCAAAGAGGATTGAATATGGTAATCGCTAATACTAAGATAATTAATCTAAACTTAAAGTGTGATGCCAAATATAGTACTCATGGAGTACTATATTTGGCATCACTCGCATGCTAGTGATGCCAAATATAGTACTCTTAAAGAGGTCTATAAATAATCAACAAAAGCTACTTAAACACCTAGAAGCCATTCTAGGCTATATTTTATAAAGGATATGAAATGCAACATATAAAATTAAAACCAAACGCTACTCGTAAAGAAACTTATGAATATTCTCAAGATGTTCTAAATGAGGTTCTCAAACATAAGTTCAGTGGAAATGAGAAAAATGAGTTTAAAAACATAGAGTATAAAGATGGTAAATATTATACATCGGCAACAAAGAAAACTGAACTAACTGGTATTCAAGCATACTTCTTAATGAAAACAATAATTACAAATCTATTAAATACTCGTGTAGAATTTATTCCATCAGACCTTTTAGCTATATGTATTAATATGCGTTTAGATAACTTTCACACACGTCATTTGAAACCATTATTAAAACAGATTAGGGGGGGATGTTAAATATGATAATAAAAATGCTAAAGAAGAGTACTATCTTATTAATAGAAAGGGTATCAGTGCTGTCTTCAGTAGTTTACGCATAAGTCCTATCGTAATCTCCATCATATTCGATTACTACGAAACGCTCAATGAAAACTCTGGTCACTATACATATCATACATCCTCCACTATACAAGAACATAGAGCTTCAGGTAAGTGGGTCAATGCACGCATGAGGATGCGTATCAATCTACTTGAATACAATTCTGATAATAAGGTAACCCTTAGCTATTCTGATGTATCCTTATGGGTTTATGAAGTTTTAGGATTTAGTCCTAAGTATAGTCGCACATTAGTAGATGATGATGAATACCTAAGTGGTCTAGATGGGTCACAATCAAATGCTGAGAAGGCTAAGATATTCATGATAGCAATTGTAGAAGAAGCTATTACTAATGGAATGGATATTCTAATAGCCAATAAAAGATTTACGATTGGTGAAGTGGTATCTATGAATCTACCTAAGCTTATACAATTAGTGGATGATAGAAATGATGACCCATTCATTAAACAGATAATTAAACAGTTTAATTACTCCACATTATCTATTATTGAGAAGAGGGAAGTAATCAAGAAAGGTGAACTCATATCTATTCAGAAGTTTTCGATGGTGATGAAGATGTTGAAGTTCCAAGCTAAACATACATATCTACAGCCAGAGTATCTAATACAGTTTAACAATCATAAAGAGGATTCAATCACTTGTTCAGACTTAGTGAGATTTAGACCTAATAGTGATGGTCATGCTGTTCACGTAATGTCATTTGAACAGAGATATTATGATAGGGTTACTAAGACACTTTCGATACAGAACTTCCCGTACTGGTATATGGAGATTTTCTGTAGACTTAGAATTGGGGGTGGTCGATTAATTGATGTGGTGGATTGTCCTGTTGAACCCACTAAGACTAAAGATGAGATTAAACTGGGACTTAAGAGATTGATACTTAAAGATGTCAAGGGAGTAAATATGACTGTGTTTGAATTATGGAGAATATTTGATATCCCTTTGAGAGTCCCATATAATAATAAGAGTGCTGTTGATTATGTCCTTGATAATAAGACAGTTGATTTAACCACCCTAGTGACCATTGTAGAGGCTTATCTCCGTGATATTGATAAAGACCCTGCACGCACTAATATGGGAGCATATAGAGGGAATCCACCAGAAGACATATATCCTATTAGAGAAATAGTGAGAAAGGTATTCTTCATCCATTATGCGATATTCAAGTTATTAAAGGAGACTCACCCAACTGCTGATTTTAGGATGAAAAGATATATCAATAATGGTAATGACTTTATAGATAAGAGATGGCTCATTAAAACTAATACACATATTCCTCTCCCAACAACTATAGCTCAAGAGGATGCTACGGCCATTCTAAGCTGTTTTAAGGATTCGGATACTGAAATATATGATTATAGTAATAGACCTCTTCAGAATGGTGTGGATGACTTCTGTAGTGTAGTTGAATATTATATGTATCTAGAAGGTATCAAATTGTATCAAGGTGAATTAAGAGGTGCTAAATTAAGGGTTAAGCTGAGGGATACATTTAAGCTATTAAAACTAGTTAGGTAAGTGTTTATATTGGGTCATAGGATTAAGCTCTTTATGACCCAATTAAATGCCTTTAAATGGTATATGAGTAATAATCCATAAACATATTTTTTTCTGGTGGTTGTGGGGTCTTTAATGGGTCGGGCTTTGCCACTCCGAAGGATGGTAAAGATTCGACAATATATAAGGGGTATTAAGAACGCTCTGCTTAGTGTATTCTGTTTGTCTTTTATTATCCACATTAAATGGTCTACACTACGTTCCGACACATGAATGAGAATAATAAAAATCTACACTGACGATTAAACCTTTCAAATATACAACCAATGAATAGTATCTTATATTAATGTCACGTGCGTTAGCGAAAGTGCATTTAATTTGAGATACTATTAATGGACAATACACTCTGTTATTAAACTATCAAAATAATATTCTCAGATAAAGATTAGAGTTTAGTTTCCACTCACAGGTTCGTTCCAAATTCTGTTCCTTTATCTTTTTATCTTGTTGTTGTTGTATATGCTATCTAATAACTCTCTCTATTTCTGAAAGAAATACTTCTTTATAAACAACAACAAAACATGGTTTAACTATGCCCATGAAATAGGCATCTAAAAACGACCACCCTCTCTAAAGCCCACAAGTGCTCCATCTGAAGTGTCCATTTTTTTCACCCCTTATTAAAATACTATAAAATGAAACCCCTGAAAATAGGCATCTTGAAAATTGCTATTTTTACCCACCCTCTCTAAAGCCCACAAGTGCTCCATCTGAAGTGTCCATTTTTTTATCGTATGTTTTCATATACCCAATAATAATTTTTGAAACGCCTATATTGTGGGATTTAACTTTTTTTAAAAAATGGACACTTCAGATGGAGCACTTGTGGGCTTTGCTCAAAATGACCACTTTTTTAACACTAAAAAATAGGGTGGAAAACCCACCCTATTTTTTAGTTTTTAATGTATAATTTTCACTTCAAATTCATATATATTTTCAATATGATTCGGAACCTTTTCAATAATAAACTTAATAGTTTCATACCTTTTCATCTTAAAATTCCAATGTTTGATTGAATACTCTTTCATAGAAATAGTATATTCAAATTTGACCTTGGTATCATTTTTATAATCCCATACATCACCAGTATCCAAATTAAGATAAATTGGTAATGGTGTTAATGGTAAATAAAGATTATGATGTTTAAACTCTTCCCTTTCAATTATAATGGTATTATGTTGATTTACAAATGTAGCATCTTTAATCTTAGGATTCTTAGCTAAACTTTCATATGGTTTTATCCGTGTTAATGTAAACCCTTTACTCATATCGGCATACTGACCCTTATTATATGAGAATGTTCTAGAGACTATGCCTACCCTATCAACGTAATGACGTTTACCATCTAATGGGTTTATGAGTCCATAGAATTCACCAAAATCAAAAAGGAATTTAGTTTCAGGTCTCTCAAATAAATAAAGATTACCTTCCCTATCACATTCATATCTCTCATATGGAATGAATAATCTTTTACGTCCTTTATATTTACCTCGCATTCTATCTACAATACCCCTGAAAACTACCCTATTTAGACGGATTATTTTATTACCCATATCTTTAATCTTAAAGGAATCTTTGTCATCGGGTCTTAATTCTTTAAAGCGACCATTTCGTAATGGTCTAAATAATCTACAATCATTTGTAAAGAGGTAGTTACCAAAACCAAGCTCAACTGGAAATTCATTTAATTTATCTCTTTGCATATTTATCCTTTCAAGATGGAATTTAATATCAATTCCAATCTCCATTAAATTATGGTAAAACTATAAAAGGAACAGTTATTTATTTATCCTCAAATAATTTAATATAGGATTGAAGAGTCCTAAAATAAATAAAGGAGGGGGTCATGATACGATTACCTAAACAAAACGCTAGTAATGAAACGACCGGGTTAGCCTTAAAGCAAACTATATTTAGTTGGAATGAAGGAGTTAGAACTATAGATAAACGATTCTTCGTGGAGGATAGTGACTATTATTACTTCATGGATATAGAAGCTGATTATTTCGAATATACTGATTATGAAACAATAATGCCATTTGAACGTGGTCGGAAGGCTAACTTTAAATCAATATTCAAATGGAAACTAAGAGATTATCAAGAAGTGATACGTTCTTTCATTATGGATAAACTAAAGAGAAATATTACAACCACAAGAATTTTAATAGAATTGGCTACTGGTAAAGGAAAAACAGCGACAGCTTGTGAAACATTTACTAAGATTAATAAACGATTTACTATTCTTATATTGCCAAAATATATCGATAAATGGATAGGTGATATTAATGAATATATCGATTTAAATGATGATGATTATTTCGTTGTTAGGGGTGGTGGACTTTTAGTGAAACTAATGGAAATGAAAAAATCAGAGGTTCCTAGAATTGTAATCCTTTCTAATAGAACTATAATGAATGCTATGAAAGATATGCGTGATGGTACCTATGATGAGAAGTATCCAATGAAGTTATATGACTTAATGGAACATATAGGTTCTACACAACTTTTAGTGGATGAGGTACATCAAGAATTCGAATCTATATATAATGCTAATATCATTCTTAATCCAAAGTTTACATTGGGTCTTAGTGCTACTTATTATAATGATGATTATAAGGTTAATCAGAACTTAAAGAAATTTTTCACAAAGGAAAATAAAATTAATCCATTAGAGTTGGATAGATATAGAAATGTAATATCAATCGAATTCACCCTAAGTGAAAATAAGAAGATTAATAATATAAACTTTTTCACTAAATCTTATTGTCATAATACATTCGAAGGTTCCCTTTTTAGAAGAAAGGTTATCTTAAATAAGTATTTAGAAATGATACTTTTTAATTTTAGTAGGTTTGTTGAGGATAGTGAATGGCATAGGGATGGAAAAACTTTAATCTTCGCAGGTACTGCTAAAATGATAGATGCTATCATAAAGGCTTTAAAAGAACGTTATCCAAAAAAGGATATTCGAAGATATATGGGGAAAGACCCACTAAAGAATATTTTAGAAGCGGATATCACAGTCACGACAATAGGGTCAGCTGGTACTGCCTTAGATGTGGAAAATTTAAGGACTGTTTATAATACGGTATCAATGGCATCAACAAATGCTAACAATCAGGTTTTCGGTAGATTGCGTGAGATAGAAGGTCATTTCCCAAATTACATTTATCATTGGTCAAAGAATTTTCCTAGTCATGAAAGACATCACAACTTACGCATGAGGAAGTTAGGACCGATGGTTAATAAATGGAGTTTTGCAGATTATGATATAGATTTGGCACCAGTATCCAAATGGGGGTTTTAAATGTTAGTAGAAAAGAAGTATGATTATAGTGGATTACATAGTGGACACTATTGGGCTAAAGAGGTTAATGCATGTACTGAAGAGATAGAAGCAACACATGTTGCATTTTTTCCAGCACGTGATGAGAATAGGCAAATGGTTGTTGGAATCAACCTAATGAATATGTCTAACATTTGGAATTTTTCACAATCTCCATTTGGTTTAACATTATTAAGACGCGAAGGGTTACCAATTGCAGAATACTATGATGGATTATCTGGACATGTTTTAGTGACATTTACGAATAGTGAAGATGTTACTAACTGTAGGTTTCTAACAAGGGACTTCATACCAATTAGATTACGGGGTATGAAGATTGAAACAGGTATGTTAATAGAGAACGTCATTTATATTTTCATTGTTAGAGAAGATGAAGTTGGTGGATTCTATTTCGATTTGTTTCCAATCTCCTTAGATGGTGGTACAATGATAAGTAGTAGTAGTGGTCGTAGGGTCACATCTAGACCTTTAATGATTAGTGATGGATATTTTACATTAGATGATACACCTAATGGGGATTTGGACTATAATGAATGTAGGGCGTTTACTGTGGTAGATGGATTGATGACAAATCAATATGATACTAAACAGGTAACGGTAGACCCTAATAATCCAAAGAGGTTCTATGTAGATATGACGGATGGGATAAATGTGGACGGTAGGTTCGCAATAGTAGTTTATACTTTATAGGAGATATTATGGCTATACGAATTAGTAGAAAAATGAGACTCTTAATGGAAGAAAAAGATAATGAAATAAAAGCATTATTAGAACAACTTAGGAGTAAGGTAGTAATAAACACTGATAAAATTGATATGGTGTTAGGTGATGAGGAAACAGTTGGTTCAATAGCTAATGCAATTAAAAGATTGAAGGGGGATGTTGGGGATGATGTAGATAGTCTTGAGAAGATACTCAACCATATAAATACAGTGGAAGGTATTATAATGGATGTTATTAAGGAAGATAGGAATAATGCAAAGATTTACTATATGCCAAAGAGTGGTGAAATAACAGATATGGAAATTGGAACTTTCATACATAATATAGGGGTGGCAAGTAAAGCTAGTATCAATGAAGCTTTAATGAAACTTAGAGATTCCGTAGCTAGTCTGGAAATAACGTTCAATGAGAATAGTATTTTTAACCTACCCTTCAGTTTAAAGATAAGTAATATTGTGGATTTAGAACTACCATTACCAGATGGTAGGACAGTTCCAATTATACATTATGACTTATTAGATGAGTATACACTTACAGCTTATAATGCATTCGATAATGATTTGGCTGGAAAAACCGTACACTTACATTATATAGATTTCAACAACGTTAGCGTTAATTAATTATTTACAGGTGTTAATTAAATGTTAGATAAACAAAAGGATAAACATGAAAAAATTACACACGAGTAAAACCAACCAACTTTTAAAATTAGAAGATATACAATTCAGAGACGAAATTGAAATACTCTTAAGATTGATAAAGGGGACAGAACCTATATATGATTTGAACACGAATATTTTAAAGTTAAGGAAACTGAATAATAGATGGTTCAATAAAATGTTAGATGATTCATTATTTCAAGCTGGGTTAAAAATAACGACTGGTATTGAATGTAACCTAATCAACTTCTTTAAGGAAACATTTAATAAAGAGGATTTTTTAAACAATAAAGATTTCTTTTTTAATTTGAAATTTATAGTGGTGAGACTCATGAGGTTTAGTAAGTACAATTTAGAAGAGGTTTATGTGTTTATAAGCATCTTATTATTATCTAAGGATTTTAATCTTAAATTACCAGAAATGTATCATGATGAGATTCATGAAAGGAATTTATTCTTAAGTATGGATATTTGTTACCCTTCTGAAGATTTTCTTGATAATTTAATTGGGACATCTCATCCCAATAAAGAAACATCCTTAAAGAGGATGAGAAATAGTAATGAAGATTTTGAAACTAGAGAGATATATGATATTATCGGAATGGAATACTATGTTATACGTAAGACATCGGAGAACACTGTTAAAGGTCCAATATGCAAAGAATCTTTAGACAATACAATTTTAACCTCAATTCTTAATTTAAAGAAAAGTATTTTTACCAATCGGGGATTCAAAATGAGTATATTACTAAACATATTAAAACGTAGAAAGAATAAGAAAGATTTATTAAAAAAGAATTAAAAATTAACTAGGTGTGAAAACACCTAGTTAATTTAATATAAAACGAAAGGTAGTAAATATGAAAACATATGCACAACAGAAAAAGATTAAGACTGAGAAGTTATATGATGAAACACTTATAGATATATCATCAAGGGTACATGGTACAATACCAACTTTAGATAGTACAGTTACTATGGGTAATTATGGAAATATACCTTATAAGGTTATCCGTGAAATGGCTTTGGATGATTTAGGTATGGGTACACTTTATAAAGATAATGGACTTTTATCTAGTTTCTTTGAGAGTGGGGATAGACAACAGGCTATTAAGAATATTGCTGGAATCATCATTAAAGAGAAAGATACGTTTAAACATATTGTTTCCATGATGCAATCTGATGTAGAATTCCTAGATTCTGAAATTAATGATATTGGTAAAATTGATTATAATCTACCAGATATTCTAGTGGATAAGTTTAATGAGGCATTCGAGGAGATGTATGGTTATTATGGTGAACAGTATTTAGAAAACTTTGAAACTAGTTTCAATAGGACGAAACCTGACGGATTAAATCTATCAGGTTTATTTCAAAAAATGAAAATAAGTGGTAATAATATTCACGGTTTCTTAAAGGATGGTGTGGGACATCAATCCCCAATCATAAATAGATTCATAGATTCCATTACACCAATGAGTTGTTTAAATATTATAAATACGACTTTGGATGTTAATTATGATGCTAGAAAAGTATTCACTATGAAAGAATCTTTAATTTATGTTCTGTTTACAAATAGTATGGTTAAAACCGATATGACAAATGAAACATACAGGTATCATAGCATTCGAGCAGGGAAAGCTTTCCTAACATCTATACGAAGATATGAAAATGTTAATAAGTTGGTTTTACATACTGATGAAAATACTATTATTTGTAAAGAGACGCCATTTAAAGAATTTGTTGTTTCTCATAATGTGGAACCACTTATTGGACTAGTAATTAGAAATAGGAGTATGAAGGGGAGAGGTGATTTAAGAACTTTAGAAGATGTAGAAGCCAATGTACCATTATTAATGGATATTTATAAACAGTATAAAAACAATTATAAATTAGAATTTCAACGTGGTAAGAATATTAGATTGAGAAAAACTATTCGAAAACTCGGAGATAAGTATGGAGAGAGAGTTGACGATTCTTTAATGATGAGAATGAATATTACCTTTGATAGTCAAACTAATGTTGGACTTGATTTCATGCATTTTATCAATGGATTAAAAACAGATATTCTTAATGATACAGAGAAACTTATCGAATCACTATATATCAATTATATTTATAAGGATACTGAGTTTGCAAGATTTTATTCACATGTTCATGGTATCATAAATAAACCACTTGATAATGCCATCTCACAGAGTCTATATTATATGACTGTCCAATTTGTAGCGAAGGCTTTATAATGTTTTCTAACATGAAACGTGAAGATAAAGGAGTGATTGAAAATAGGGAAGATGGTACATCATACTGTCTTACCGATATTCGTATCGTTGTACCAATCAGATACCAAAAGATAGAACTTTGTAATATAAATTTAAAGGTGGAATGTTATGGTGTTTTCGCCATCTTACATGGTAAGAATAAGTTTAAACTTCTTAATATGCCAGCAATGGTTATCTTCGAACCTTATAAGACAGAAAAGGTTACATATAATAATGTAGAATATTTTCTATTTCATATTAGGAAGGGTGAACCATTTGCAAATAGAACATTAGTGGTTAATACTAATCCAATAAAACCTATTTGTGAAGAGTTTCTAGTTAAAGGGGGGTATCCTTGGTTCTTAGGATATGAAGATGCTAGGGATATGTATGAGAACTTCAAAACATACTGTGGTAGTAATATTGCAGAAGATGTTGTAATCGTAGATTTTATCCTTAGTTTAAATGCAAGGACGGAACGTGATTACAGGGTACATTGGAGGATGGCAAAACCAACGGATAAACTTGAATGGATTGGTATTGCAAACGTTCCTTTATCCCGTGCAGATGGATTCAATAAGATGACTGGTGCCTATATAAGGGATGGGCTTATTTCTGCCTCATTACATGAAAAGGATGAGCAGACAAATATTGAAAAGATAATAAAGTAGAGTTATGATAAAGATATATAATTTAACTGCCACAGTAAACGTGGAGAATAAGGTTTTAAAGCCAGATGCTAATGGGTTTAGATATGTTAACCTAGGAGCATTAAATGTTGAGAATACAAGTGGAGACTATTATCTAGCAACGAATAGAACACTTAATCTATTCTCAAGTCCAACATCTCTTTTAAATAAAAGAATTAGAGATAAGAAATTATTTGGTGAATATAAACATCCAAAATTGACACCTGAGATGAGACGTGAACTTAGTATGGGTGAGTCCAAAAACTGGATACGCCGAAACTTAATGTTGGAGGATGATAGATTAGCTTTACAGATAAAAGCCATAGATGTTTTTGAAGACCCTAAAATTATAGATAAGAAAACGGGTAAGAAGAAAATCATGATAAAAGGTTGGGTTAGAGGATTCGGACCTTATGGAAAAATAGTAGAGGATGCACTTAGTAATGGTGATACTTCTGCATCATTCTCTATACGAGTCATAGCAAATGAATATAAAGCTAATGGTAGAATGGAAATTGAAATTTTAATAATTAGTACATGGGATTTCGTTTCATCGCCTGGTATCGCTGGGTCAAGTGACCAATTCTCAGTAGCTACAGAATCATCCGAAATTAGAATTGAAGATATAGAAGCTATAGAGGAATATATATGTCATAATTGTGTCGTAGGTGAGGGGGATGAGATGTTAGAATTAAAAGAATTTGTTAAGTCTGTTAGGATGGTGGAACCATCTAGAAATAATCTATTGAAAGATTGGAGGTAGTTAAATGGCTAATACTATTGATAATAAGATAACACCATTTAATCAAGCATCCTTTAGGGGTGCTAAGAATGTAATAGTAAAAGGCACAGTACCAGTAATACCAGAACTTAAAGAGAAGAAATCGGATATTATCTTATCACCACCACTCAATTTAGATATTGAGGAATTAGTCAATAGTACACCATTAGGTAGTATCTTCGGTAGAACTATTCAACATGAGGATAAGAAGAAACTATATAGTCAAATAGATAAGATGATTAAGGATGACTTATCTTTCAAAGGTGGTAGTCTAACAGATAAGAAAAAAATAAAAGATTTTATGAAAAAGGAATGTTTAGAACTTTCTAATGATTTCAAGATTAAGTTCGGAATAGATACAAAGATAGATGATTTCAGTCTCACCTCTTTACTTCTTTCCCTATTATGTTCTGAAGTTAATAATGCGTTTTCATCAGTTCTTAATAAATTCTCCGATTATGTTAGTCCAGACTTGATACGGAAGGTTATTCCAAAAGTCATACAATATCATAATGGTAAAGGTGCAAAGGATATTATAAAGGATATAGTAGAAGTAACTTCCAAAGATGAGGGTGTTAATAAAAGTATAAATCTAGGAAAGGATTTAGTAGGATTCTATAATAAGGAGAAAGTGACAACCCCAGACCATGTTCCAACTATGTTAAATGCATTGGATACATTAAACCCAACTTGGCAAAATGGTGTACGGGGTTCAATCAATCTTACGAATTTCAACCTACAGAATCAGACATTAGATAGTGAAATAGAAACTGTTAAAGATGATTTAAGAATTATACCAAAAAGTTCAATTGCGAAATTCAATATAGGTGAATCGACATTACGTGGGAAGATTATAGCAGATAATAAAAAACATCTCTTAAATAGGAGAATGCCTGTTACGGAAACGAATCCAATTAATGAATTAGAAATTTCAGAGTGTTTAGCTTTATTCTAGGATGGGTAGTAACCCATCCTAGAATATTATTTAATGTCCCTCTAAACGTACTAAATTAACATCATCATAGAAAAGTCCAGAAATTGGGTAGAGGAAATCACCCACAAGCGTACCTAGGAAAGCTGGGTCTGTAGCTTTATCTATACCCTGAATAGCGCCGTTTAACCTTAATGCAGCCTTCTTACTAGTATACTTATTAGTATATAAATCCCTACTAGCTACAGTTTGCATAAATCTACTAATTGCTGATACTTCATCTTGACTATTAACGATTGTACCATTAGCCATAGAACTTATTGGTGCAGATAGGATAGTTGTGAAATCCTTTATTGTAAATTCAATATCATATCCAAGGCTATGACCAACCCCATCAGTACCAACGTTACCAACATGTGATATGATACTCACCTTTGTTATCATACCCATATCTATATTCACTACACCACGTAAAAATGCACTACAAAGAAACGGACTAGTATATGATGCTTTACCAGTTGCTAATGGTAAAGCACCACCTAAAATCATAAATAGTGGGATGAGAAGGTTTTGTAATCTAGCTATTGGATGACCATACTGATTTCTAAGTTGAATCTTAAAATTATATTCTTGAGCAGACATCTCACTATCTTTCCACATCTCAGGCATCTCTATATAGCCACCACCTAATAATGCCAGTAGAACATTCGAAGCACCAAACGTCACACCAGCTAATCCAGCTTGCATTAAATCCATGGCTCCAGTAATAGCCTCACCAATTCCGACACCAATGAAGTTGGCACCAGCAGTACTAAACTCTATGTTACGTGTAGCGCCACCAATACTATTTAATGCCCCCTTAGTTGGTATTTCCCCAGTACTATTCGTAAATGTAACAGTTGGTCTAGAAAGTGGCGTTACGTTGAATACGGCAAATCTACTACCACCTTTCATGGCAGAAATCATATATTTGATGGAGTCATTCTGTGCGGCTTTTATCTTATTGAAAATGACAGTACTGAATCCACCTCTTTTATCTATTATTGATTTATCTTCCTCCTCTTCTAGATGACCTGGACTAGCACTACCCGTAGATTTAGTTTTTAGTTTTGAACGATACAGTTCAGTACCAGATAAAACATCACCTACGAAAGATTGCATACTCTGTTGTCTAGGTATCTTTACATCAGCTTCCATAAATTCCTCCCATTCCTGAAAGCTGATTTTCTTTTTCTTATCCATCTCCATAGATTTAGTTAATTCAGTATTCTTAATTGCTTGTGCCCTGCCGATGATTCTACGTATATCCACATATCCATTGCTAGACATCAAATCCTTATAGAATATGTTAACGTTATCTAGTTCCTCCTTATCCATTTCAATTGGTGCTCCAACCTTCCCCTGTACTGGATTACCAATATAAGTCTTACCTATACCCAACTCTCGCGTCACATCTGTAATCATATTATTAACAGCAGACCAGTAAACATGCATAGCTGGTTTTAAATAATAGTATTTAGCCACTTGACTACCGAAGACCATCTTATGTGCTAACTTAATGGTGAAAACGGTAATGGCTATCAAACTCCAAGTCCAACCGATGAAAAAAACACCTAATGCCTGACCACCAGCCTTACCTATATCGTAGAGGAATCTACCAGATGCATGATTAGCCATTTCAGACATTGGTGAATCAACTGCTGTTGAAAGATATGAGAACATTGATTGAAACCTTGGTACGCCGAACTCTAGGAAAAGTGTCTGTAGATTATCATGAATGGATTCAAAATAATATTGACCCATTCCAACATTCCAACTATCATTATAAATTGAAACATCATCACGACTATTAAATAACCTACCCTTCCTTCGTGTATCACCATATCTACAAAATTGTGGTTTTGGATTACATGCTAGTGAACCACCTAATGAACTATCTACATATGTCCTATCTACTCCAGAGAAGTATCTATATTTACGATAACCCTGATTAATTTCATCATTGGAAACCATGAAAGATTGATTTATCCATTCCTCATCTTTAGTAGTATCTACCCCAGTATTCTTTTCATCAATAATACTGTCAAAATCAAATGCCATAATAACTCCTTTTTTATATTAAATTAAGTTTTATGATATATTTATATATAGTTAACTAAAAATATATAAAGACCATTTTACCACTCCATCCGTTATTATTCATTAATGTTATGTGTATGTTCACTTTGTATAAACCCAACCTGAAGATGGCAGGAAAAGAGTGATTTTTTGTCAGTTATGGATTTTAAACTGCCATATAATATAAGTGAGATAGGGAAGAATAATACTTCTTAATTTAAACTTAAATTGATTATTAATAAAAGCTATTTCAAACCACTATATTCCTAGTCACCCGTTTTGGGTGACTAGGAATATAGTGGTTTGCTAGACACTAAAATGAGATTAATGAAATCTACTTAAACGCCTAAAAACTATTTAAAGGATAGATAATGAATACTTCTTAATTTAAACTTAAATTGATTGTTAATAAAAGCTATTTCAAACCACTATATTCCTAATGACACAAAACGACGGACTAGGAATATAGTGGTTTGCTAGACACTAAAATGAGATTAATGAAATCTACTTAAACGCCTAAAAACTATTTAAAG
>Ga0256843_1002101_pt1 | contig 14889 bp, 14 predicted proteins | sample AlvinellametaG_FD_191572 | JGI IMG/M metagenome (GOLD analysis project Ga0256843, IMG submission 191572) | Pompeii worm associated microbial communities from hydrothermal vent at the East Pacific Rise, Pacific Ocean - Alvinella | ecosystem: Host-associated > Annelida > Integument > Unclassified ... | reverse complement strand
TATATCGCAATTGAGGACTTAAATATAAAAGCAATGCAAAGATTGTGGGGCAGAAAAATTTCTGATTTAGCTTTTAGTGAGTTTGTCTCTATCTTGGAGTATAAAACAAATCTAATCAAGATTGATAAATTCTATCCATCTTCTAAAACTTGTTCTAATTGTGGGTTTATTTTAGAGAGACTAAACTTAAAAGATAGAGTTTGGATTTGTCCTGAGTGCAAAATAGAACACGATAGAGATTTGAATGCAAGTATAAATATCTGTAGAGTTGGGGCATCCACTCTTGGTACAGATGGCGTAAGACTGGCTATTTGTCAGCAACCATCGCTTTAAAACCAGAATCCCCCGCATTTATGCGTGGGGAGTATGTCAAAGCTAATATAAACTAAAAAAGATATATAATAATAGATTATTTTATCTCTTATTAAGGAGAAGCTTATGAAAAGATTATCTATTTATATTTTGATTCTATTCTTTTTTAGTACAATTATAAATGCAAAGATGGAGTTTGCATCTCCAAAACCTAGCTTTGACAATCCAAGAAAGTGGGTAGTACCAATTAATAGTGACGATATTCATAAGGTTAATCATATAATTGGCGCTATAAATAATGTAATTAATGAGTATCCTCCTGAAGGTATTAATGTAGTAATTGTATTTTATAGCTCTGGGATGAGGGTTATAAAAAGAGATTATGACAAAAACACCCAAAAGCGACTTTTATCATTGGTTGATGGTTATGATGTAGAACTAATTGGCTGTCTAAATACCATGAAGACCATGAAGTGGACAAAAAAAGATTTTATTGATGGAGTGATTTATCGTAAGGCTGGGGTAGCTGAGGTAATAGAAAGAGATAGTTCTGGCTGGTTTGTATTTGCTCCTTATTAAGTGAACTATCCAATCCCTAAAGAGGATTACTAAAGAAACTTCGCCTTTAGCTTGTTTTGGGCTTCCTTGGCTAAGTCTACCCATAGGAAAATCTTGGTTATCGACAATCTCAAAATCTCAAGTGGGAATTTTATAGAGGTCAAACTCAAACTCATTCCTTATATGTCTTACATACTCATATATCCAAAAGCGTTACTTTCGACAGTTCCTGTCGTAGATAAGAGTATTGTAGCAAATAATATAATATACAAAATCAAGGCTAAAGACACTTATTAGCATTCATCCCAATGCTCTTTAGTCGTTGGGATGAATGCTAAGTGTGCTTAAAAAGAGAAACTTTTTATAACTTAAAAGAAAAAATAATCATAAAAACTTTTTAGAATAGATGACTAGTAAAACAAAAGAAATTTTAGATAAAATCTAAAAATAGTAACTAAAAATTGTAAGGAGGATTTAATGGCGTTATTTGGACCTAAAAAAAGAGATATCTTCTCTGATAGAGATGTAAAACAAGAAGCTAAAAAGCAGAGTGAGAAGCCAGTAGAAAAAGAGGTAAAACCAGAAAAACCAAAAATAAATGAAGGTGTAATAAAAATGCCTACCTCATCAGCTCTAATTACAGAATGTATGAATACAAAAGGTGAAATGAGAGGGTGTGGTTCAATCATAATTGAGGGTGCCCATACCGGTGATATTTTGATGGAAGAGACGGTAATTGTCTCAAAAACTGGTAGTGTAGATGGGACAATAAAAGCAACTAATATCAAAATATCTGGAGAAGTAAAAGGGGTCTTAGAATGCGATATTTTGGAGATTACAAAGGGTTCAAAATTACATGCTCAAGTTTACAACAATACTTCATATATTGATGGATTTGTAGAGGGAGAAATATACTCTAGTGAATCTGTAGAAATCAATGCAAACGGTAGATTGACTTTAGAAGAGTGTAGAAGTAAAGTAGTAAAAGTCACAGGAAAGCTAAGCGGTAGAGTAGTAGCTTCTCAAATGTTAGAAGTAATAAGAGGTGGTTCAATTGAGGGTGAAATTGTCACAAAAGGCATCAAAACTCTAGATGGTGGTTCAGTAGTAGGTACAATCGTCACTTATGATGAAAAGATTCACTCAGATCAGCCAAAAAATGCTCCAAAAAAGAAGACTCTTACTCCTGAAGAGAAAGCAAAAGAGGAAGAAGATAAGAAAAAAAGAGAACTAAAAGATGATGTAGCAGAACTAATTGATGTTGATCAAATTGATGTAGAAAAATACGCTCCAAAAGAGGGTGAAGAACACTAAAAAACTCCCCTGTTTTTCAGGGGTTATCTGATTTTTTGAAGTTTCCCAATATTTTATCTCTCTTAAGCAAATTCAACTTAAGCTAACTTGGATATCATACTATTTTAAAGCAAACTATCAAAAGTACTTAAATGGAGTTATAAGAAATATGTATAAAATTTTGATTTTTACTATCCTTTCTCTCCTTGTCTACTCAAAAGATGTCATTCCATTGTCAAAAACCTATTTTAAAGTGATAGATGATGATGGCGCCTTAGAGTTTGTAGATTTAGCAGGCAAAGAGTTTATCGTTGTTACTTTACGAGAAAAAGGGAGCGATGGTAGGTTTTATGCTGTTGATGCTAGTGGAGTTGTCTGGTGGAGTGGACCTTTGACTTCTGGAGCAGATGATTATAAAACGCCTCCTGGAATCTATCCTGTACTCTACAAAGAGAGATTTTATATGTCAAAGCAGTATCCAGACCCAAGTGGTGTCAATAATATGGATTATAGTATATTTTTTACAGACCAAGGACACGCTATTCACAAAGGTAGTGTCAACTGGATGTCTCACGGCTGTATTCATATTGATCCAAAAGATATTCCTACTCTTTTTCGCTGGGCAAGACCAAAAAAGACGAAGGTTGTAGTAATGAGAGGACACTATATGCCTTTTGCTAGAAAAGATTTAATAACATTTGGTATCAAATAGATATGACTAAAATAAGAGTCTATTACGAAGATACTGATGCTGGCGGAATAGTCTACCATAGCAACTACTTAAATTTTTGTGAGAGAGCAAGGAGTGAAATATTTTTTGAAAAAGCTCTTAAACCATTTAATAATAGAGGTGGTTTTGTTGTTAAGAATCTAAAAGCAGATTTCCTAAAGCCTGCTAGACTAGGAGATACATTATTTGTAAAGACCCAGCTTTTAGAGTCAAAAAGAGTCTCACTAAAACTGCTTCAAGATATTTTCTTAGATTCAGAAGTGATATTTAAGATGTATATTACTTTGGTCTATCTTCAAGACGGCAAACCCAAAAAGATTCCTGATGAGTTTATAAAAATACTAAATCAATAAATTGACGAACTCCCCATTGATAAATCAAGGGGATTCTGGCTTTAAAACGGAGATTGCCTTTTATTAAAGGTCGTCATCCCAACCTTTTGTTTATTATACAATAATTACAAAAGATTTTCGGGAGTTTATCTCCCTTGAAAATCTTTTCTCAAAGAGAGTGCTAAAGCACAAGATCGCCTTATATCCCCATGCCTGAAGGCAGGGGCTTTACGGCGAAATTTGGTAATCACTTTTTTGGTCATTAAAATAGAAGGTATCTTAAAATAGAGGGTCTTAAAACTTAAAAATGTAATAATTACTAGACAAACTTACTCTTGGGTAACCTTTTATCTGTATAATCTTTTTACCAAAAAAACAAAGGATACAATAGTGAAAAAATTAGCAGTTTTAGCGACAATCTCCGTAGCTCTTTCGAGTCTGGTCTTGGCAAATCCAAATATGCAAATGGGAGATGGTGCAAAGAAATTAGCTCAAATAGCAGGGGAGAAATCTCCATATTATCGTGCAAAAAAAGAAGCATTTCCAAAAGATTACTTCCTGGTAAATCAAAATCTACCATTTTTAGTGGGAGTAAGTCTTTTCCATCCTCAAAGCGATAAACTAAATCTGACAAAAGAACAGCTTCAAAAATTAGTAGAGATGAAAAATACAACTGTTCCAGCAGCCGCAAAAGTGGCAAAAAAGATTAAGGCTCTTGAGTTAAAACTAGCAAAAGCTATGATTGAAGAGGGAAAAACTCCTGAGAGTCAATCAGCTCTTGTGGATGAGATTAGTAAAATGAGAACAGATTTAACAAAAGCTCATCTAGAGTGTATCTACAATATCCAAAAAGTATTATCTCCTGAGCAGTTTAAGACTCTAATCAAACTAGCAACAACAAAACCTAGCCCAAAAAAACAGGCTCAAACTCCAGCTCAAGCTCCAGCCAAAACTAAAGAAAAAGAGGCGTCAAAAGGTGAAGAGCTTTTTGAGAAAAAATGTGCATCTTGTCACACTTTGGGAATGCCAAAAGATATGACAAAAATGGTTGCTCCAGCTCTAAATGGAGTGATGAGACACCTAAAAATGAATTATCAAGACAAAGATAAAGCTGTAGCTTTTATTGTAGATTATGCTCAAAATCCTGATAGAGCCAAAGCTATTTGTATGCCACAAAAAATTAAGAGATTTGGTCTAATGCCATCTCAAAAAGGGAATGTTACAGAAGAGGAGTTGAAAGTTATTGCTGAATGGATGTTTGAAAACTATCCTCAAAAAGGTTTTAGAGGGATGCACCAAAGAGGTATGATGATGCACCAACACGGTAAAAATTAAAAAAGTTTTCTCGACTCTATGGTTACTTTTGTCTCAGCAGGTCCTGGTGACCCAGAACTAATCACTCTAAAAGGGTACAACGCTTTAAGAGAAGCTGATATAGTTTTGTATACTGGCTCTTTGGTACCAAAAGAGATTTTGGGTTGGTGTAAAGAAGAAGCAATTATCAAAAGTTCGCAAAATATGAGCTATGATGATATTTTTGACTTTTTTATCCAGCACAAAGAGTCAAATTTTGTCAGACTCCACACTGGAGATGTTACGCTATATTCGACATTGGCGAAGCAAATAGATTTTCTAAGACGAAGTGGCATAGAGTATCGAATCATCCCAGGAGTTAGCGCTATTTTTGGGGCTGGAGCATCACTTGAGATTGAATATACCATTACAGGAGTTTCTCAGAGTGTAATTATCTCTAGAGTAGAGGGTAAGACTCCAAACCCTGAGCCTCTTGAGAATATTCTAAGATGCAAAAATTCATCTTTGGTCTTTTATCTCTCTATCAATTTGATTAATAAACTAAAAAAAGAGGCTCTAGCTCTTGGCTACTCCCCTCAAACTCCTTGCTGGGTGATAGAAAAAGCAACTTGGCCAGATGAGAAAATCTACAAAGGAAGTCTTGAGACAATATCTTCAAAAGTTTCTCATATCAAAGGAGTAGCACTAATTTTACTAGGAGACTTTTTAAAGCAGGAAGAGACTCTAGAATCTCATCTCTACTCAAAAAGCTTTAAAGGTTAGTAGATGATATCCCTTTTTATGAAACTTATCCAAAACTTAATTCTCCCTTTTTCGACACTTAGTTTGGATTTTTTACCGTGTCCTGGTAGAAGTATAAAGTCCTCTTTGATATTTTCTAGTTTTTTTAAGCTTCGAATCATATCAGATGGTTCTGAGTAAGGAAAATCCCATCGTCCAATTGAGCCTCGAAATAGAAAATCCCCACTAAACCAGACATTTTTGATTTCAATCACGCTATTGCCAGGAGTGTGACCAGGAAAGTGGCGAAATCTTAGCTTAATTCCTTCGATTGACAGCTCCTCATCACCTCTGATTTCATAATCTGCTTTGACTCTTGGTACACCTTTATTGAGAGGGTCACTTTTGAGCATAAAGGAGTCTTTTGAATTGATATAAATTGGAATATTAAGCTTCTCTTTCAACTCTTTATTGCTCCAGACATGGTCAAAATGTCCGTGAGTATTCAAAATTGCAACTGGATTTTTGGCATTTTCTAGCACCCAAGAAGTAGCGTCAACTCCTGGGTCTATGATTAGAGTTTTTTCATTTATCTCCACTAGATAACAGTTTGTCTCGTAAGCTCCCATTGCTTTAAATTTAATTTTCATATCCATCTCTCTTTAGAAATTTTTCCTCTCCTTGAGTATTATTAGTATATCAAAAAAAAGAGATACTATGTCGATTTTAATTATATTTAGCTATTTATTTATGTTATCTTTTGATATTTATTTGAAACTATACTCATATATTATAGATTTTGTCCATAAAAAAAGAGCTATTTTTATAAGTGTAGTTTATGCTATACTTAGTTAAATATAAATTATTAAGTACTACAGACTCATTTTTTGGAGGTCAAAATGGTTAGATTTTCTCTAGTTCTATTTCTACTTTTTACGATTGAATCATCTACAAGAGATATCCCACAGAGCAAAATTGATGCTCTCTCAAAAAAAGGAGTAAAGATTGCTGAGATTTTTTGTGAAGTATCTAAGCTTCCAAAAGTAGAACCAACTCTTACGATTGATGAGGTATTAAAGCTAGTCAAAGATTCAAAAAGCTGTAAACATTTGAGTCCAAAGAAAATAGAAGCTTTAGGCTATTATCTAAAGTTTGGAAAAAAGGAGAATACCGCTAAGCTCTACGAAGAGGTTCCTAAAAGTGCAAAGTGTCCTGTCTGTGGGATGTTTGTAGATAAATATCCAAAATGGGCATCAAAAATCAGAGTAGTTGACAAAAACTACTATTTTGATGGTGTTAAAGATATGATGAAATTCTACTTTTTTGATGGGGATTTTCCTTTTGATAGAAGTAAAATCTCATCAATTTCTGTTAGCGACTTTTACACTTTAGAATCCATTGATGCAAAAAAAGCCTTTTTTGTAGTGGGTTCAAATGTCTATGGTCCAATGGGAAATGAGCTAATTCCTTTTAAGAGTCTTGATTCTGCAAAAGAGTTTTTAGCAGACCACAAAGGCGAAAAAATCTTGAGGTGGAATGAAATTACTCCAAAAATAGTAATGGCTCTAGATGGAATTGAGATGAAGTAGGAGTTTTGGTGAAACTCTCCCCATTTTTATATTTTTTGACTCTGCATCTTCGTAGTGAAATCAGAAAAAGTATTGATATTATTTTACTATCTACTGTTTTATTATCTGTTTTGATAATGGTGATGATGAGCGGTACAATCTATCAAAAAGAGATTCAAAAGAGTCTCGCAACAAAAAGTGATTTTGTAATGCAAAATCGTCTTGCCGGGCAGAGAATAGATACTCCTCAAGAGTGGCTAGATAAACTTTATGAGATTAGAGGAGTAAGTGATATCTCTCCTAGAGTATATGTTCCTTATGATGAGAAAATCACCCTTTTGGGAGTAGATTTTTTGGAGGATAATGCAGACAAAAATATAGACAAAATAATCAAAAGTATAGATTTGAAAAAATTTTTGAGTGATGATTTTGCGCTAGTGTCTCCTTGGTTTCAGAAAGACTTAAACTCCACACTCAAAATAGGTAAAAAAAAGCTAAAAATCTTTCCCCTTTCTCCTCAATTATCATCACTTTTACCAAAAAATACAATTTTATTAAATATCGATACACTAAAAGAAGTAGCAAATTTAAACGAAAGTTTTTTTAATGATATTCTATTTAATGTTCCAAATGATGATGAATGGAGTATGGTCGAGCAGAAGATAGATTCTCTATTTTTTACATCTCAAGCCATCAGCAAAGAGGAGATGACAAAAGCTTACTCTAAAATGTTTAACTTCAAAGGTGGATTTTTCTTAATTTTATATCTGATGGTCATTGCTATATTCTCCTTGATTTTAAATAGTCGATATTCACAGCAACACTCAAAAGATAGAAGATTCATCGGCATTTTAAAAGGTGTTGGTTGGAGTATCAAAGATATTTTGTATCTCAAGTTGATTGAGAGTTTTATTATTATTTTTATCTCTTTTGGAGCTTCAATCACTGTAAGTTATTTTGGTCTAAAACTATTTTTGGGCTATTTTGGTGGAATCTTTTTTCCTCAAAAGGATTTGATACTCTTTAATAATATAGATATTTTTATAGATTTTAGTACTCTATTTTCTATATTTTTAGTTTTTGCGATACCATTTGTAGCATCTGTAATTGTGCCTGTCTGGAGAGTAGCAATCATCGAACCAAAGGAGGCGATGGAATGAATAGTGCAGTCTTGATTGAAAATTTGACAAAAGAGTTTGAGACCCCAGCTGGAAAATTTATCGCTCTAAAAGATATAAATCTTGAAATTAAAAAGGGTGAACTTGTAATTTTAAAAGGAGTTAGCGGTAGTGGCAAGAGTACACTTTTGAGCATCATTAGTGGATTAGACCATCCAACCAGTGGCAAAATAGTAGTAGCTGGAGAATCTATTGCCAAACTTCCAGACTCTCACCTTGCTAAGTTTCGAGCGACAAAAGTAGGGATGATATTTCAACACTTTAATTTGATTGAAACATTTACTACAAAAGATAATGTAATTGCTCCACTCATCAATCAAGGTTTGAGTCTTGATAGAATATTTTTAATGGCAAATGAAGCCATGAAAAAAGCAAATATTATCCATAAAAAAGATATCCAAGTCTCCAAACTCTCAGGTGGTGAGAAGCAAAGAGTAGCAATTGCTAGAGCGCTTGTAAATAGTCCTGAGATTATACTTTGTGATGAACCTACTGCTAATTTGGACAGAGCAAATGCCATGAGATTTATTGAGATTTTGAAACTATTTGCTAAATTAAAAAAGAGTGTAGTAGTAGCAACCCACGATTCAATCTTTGATACAATTGAGATAAATCATAGAATAATACAGATTGAAGATGGTCAAATCATAAATTAGAAGAGTCTAAAAAAGGAAAGAAGTGAGTGATATTTTATTAAATATCGATGTAATTATCTACTTGATTAGTGAATTTATTATTTATATTCTACTATTTGTAGGTTTTTGGGTCTCTATCGAGACTCTAATTAAATGGGATTATAGTAGTTATACCAAAGAGCAGTATCGACTTGAAAAGAGAGCTTTTTTGGTGATGAGTATTACTCTTTTTGCCTTTTTTATTAAGTTTCTTCTGCTTCCTTATTTTGTATTTGTAATTGATGACTTGAGTGATATTATCTCTGGAGCAATGTGTGGAGCTGGAGTAATTAGCTCTAATAATTATGGTATGCCTCTGCTTTTTTTTAAGCTTTTATTGATATTTATGTTGATTCTATGGATTGCTCTTAATTATTATGATTTAGAATCTAAAAGCTATGACTACTTCATCCCAAAAAACTATCTTCTAATTGCTATTTTCATGATTTTGAGCCTAGAGTTTGGCTTAGATATTTTGTACTTTTTATCTATCAATCCAAATCAGCCAGTTAGTTGTTGTTCTGCTCTTTTTGGACAGCTAGAAGGTTCTAATCCTCTACCTTTTGGTGTAAATATTGAGGTACTTTTAGGACTATTTTTTATATTGTTTGTGGTGGTAGAACTCTCACTAATTTTAGAACAAAATATCATCTCAATTATTTCAATACCACTTTTTCTCTACATCTCATATTTTGCAATTGTCTACTTTTTTGGGACATACATCTATGAGCTTCCCACCCACAAATGCCCATTTTGTATGCTTCAAAAAGAGTATCATTTTATTGGTTATTTGCTCTGGGGGACTCTTTTTGGAGGGAGTTTTATTGGATTGACAGGTGCAATTTTGTCAGCTAGTATATCAAAAAAGACAACAAAGACCAAAAAGGTCTCAGCAATTTTAATTGCGATTTTCTTTTTAGTCTCCATCTGGTATGTAGTCCTATTTTTCATAAAAAATGGCACTCTACTATAAAGTTGTCAAAAAGCTTCAACTTAGCAAAAAATTGATTACCAACTTTCGCCGTAAAGCCCCTGCCTTCAGGCATGGGAATATAAGGTTGGGATGACGACCTTCGGCATAGGAGATGTAAGACCTTTAATAAAAGGCAATCTCCGTTTTAAAGCCAGAATCCCCTTGATTTATCAATGGGGAGTTCGTCAAGTCTTTAGAGATATCTCCTGCTTTGAAATCAAAACTATGTAAAATTAGTTTTGTCGAAGCTCTTGTAGCACTTACATAAAACAGCTTTCTATCTTGAATAGTATCAATATCTATGACTATTACGACTTTTGTCTCTACCCCTTTTGAAGAGTGAATTGTAGTAAAGAGCATCTTGTCTTTTTCAAAGTTTTTAGAGATATTTACATCTTTTGAAATATTTTTTGGGAGTTTATCTTTTACCTTTTTTAGTCTAGATTTATTTTGAGAGAGTAGTAAAATATCCTCCATCTTAAAATCCTTTAAAAGTTCAACAATTTTATCTGCTACTAACTGATAATTTCCCTCTAAAATCTCAACAGAACCTTCAAGCTCATTCCTAAACTTTATACCTCTTAGACCATCATAAAACTCTTTGACCTCTTTTTTATATTTTCTATCTTTCATCAAGATATTTAGAGCCAAATTAAGCTGTTGAGTGGTAATTCTGTAGCTAATCTTTAAGAGTTTTGACCTACCTCTCATATCCAGACCTATGTCCCTTCTCCAATTAATCTCTTTTGGATTATATATACTTTGGAGTCTATCCCCAGCTAAAAATAGATTAAAATATTTTTTACCCTCAATTTCAAATGGCTTTAGTAGTTTTAGCATTAGTTTAAACCAATGCAGATAAAAATCTTGATACTCATCGACTAAAATAGCATCAAACTTTGGCTTGGCAAGTCCTAGAGCTAGATTAGGAAGTTCATGATTCCAAAATTTACTATTTTTATCTTTAAGATCAATATCTTTGTAGGGTTTGACTACTGATAGACTTAATTGATGAAATGTCTTTAATTCGATATTCTTGACTCCACTATTTTGCATCAAAGGGTCTAATCTCTTTTTCATAGATGAAAGAAGAAGCTTATTATAAACTACAATTAAAACTTTCCACTTTGGATACTTTTTGGCTAAATAAAAAGCCCTAGAAATCAATGTTACACTTTTACCACTACCTGGGACTCCTGTAACCATGTAATGACCAAATGGAATACTCTTTGCAAACCTCTCTTGACCACAATCTAGAGTCTGAATCAAGTTACAACTATCCCTTTTGACCACAATCTCAGGGGAGATTACACTACGAATCTCATTGACAATCTCTTTTCTCATCTTTTTACCCTCTTTTTTAAAAAGGTCTTTAATTGAGAGATTTTTGAGTTCCTCTTTGTAGATAGCTTCTGCTGGGTAGTAGTCAAACATCTTCTCAAAAGGTTTGACTTCTTCTTTTAGAATTTCAGTAAAAATAACCACGGATTTGACATTTACCTTTAGATTACCTCCGTCTTTATCTACTAAAAGCTTTCTCATTTTTAGTAGACTTTTAAGTGTATTTAAATAGCGTCTAGCTTTGGCAAGAGGATTTTCTATCTCTTCTCCTGTAGATGTTTTAATAGTTTTATTTTTGACAGATGCAATAAAATCGATACTCCAGGATTTTACCTCTAAAATTAATACACCTCTTTTTGAATCTATCAAAATAAAATCAGGATTTAATTTACCAATTTTTGGCTCCAAATATAGATAATCCAAGTGAGCTTCTTGAAGATAGATTGACTTTAATTTGCTTAAAATGTACCTTTCAGAGCTATTCATACTCTCTAGTGCTTTAGGAATAATCAATAACATAATTACAATTATCCTTTTTGAAAATTATCAAATTGTAGCGTAAAACCCCCTCATTTCATTTTAGCAACTAGCAAAGAGATGAGTTTTTATTTAATCATCACAAAATCAACAAGAGCCACAAAAACCTTTACGATATAATTTTGCTAAATTATTATAGATGGAGTTGCTATGGTATGGGCTATTGGTGATATTCAAGGATGCTTTGACTCTTTTATGAAATTATTGGAGAGAATAGATTTTGATACCAAAAAGGATACGCTCTGGATTGCCGGAGATATTGTCAATCGTGGCGATAAATCTTTAGAGACTCTACTTTATCTTTATTCAATCAGAGATAGAGTCAGGTTTGTTTTGGGTAATCATGACATTGCTCTTATTGCTACTCGCTTTGGAGTCAAAAAGTCAAATGCTACTATAGAACCTATTTTGTCTCATAAAAAGGGTGATGAACTTATAGACTGGCTAAGAGACCAGCCTTTTGTGCAAATCGATAGCAGGCTTGGTTTTGTGATGTCTCACGCTGGAATTGCTCCAAATTTTGATTTAGAAGATGTGATTAGTTGGAATGAGAAACTAAAAGATAAACTAACAAGTGACAAAGCTCCCAAATGGCTAAAAGAGTTGATGGGCAACAGAACAAAAAGAGCCAAATTTAAAGAAAATCCAGAATTTTTTGCTTTTAGCAGTTTTATTCGCATGCGTTACTGTTTTGACAGAGATACTTTAGATTTTGAGAGCAAGCTAGAACCATCAAAAGAGATTTATAAAAGTGGTGTACGTCCTTGGTTTGAGATAGAAGATAAAAAGCCTCTACCTCTTAAAATCATTTTTGGTCACTGGTCAACTCTTGGATATTTTGAAAATGAGAGTGTAGCCTGTTTGGATAGTGGCTGTTTGTGGGGTTCTAAACTAACTGCCAAACGATTGGACAGCAACTCAAATGTAATTGTCCAAAGTGAATGTCAAGGGATTTGACCATTCAAAGCTTTAAAGCTCTAAAAAAGAGTATATTTTCTAATCTTGAAGGAGTCAAAGATAGTACTTTTGACTATCGCTTTATAAAAACTCTTTGGATATAATTTGCCAATTAAAACTCAAGGAAAAACTTAAAATGCAAAAAATCAAAAATATCGCAGTAATTGCCCACGTTGACCACGGTAAGACGACTCTTGTCGATGGTCTTTTACAGCAAAGTGGAACTTTTGAGGCTCACCAAGCAGTAGATGAGAGGGTAATGGATAGCAATGATTTAGAAAAAGAGAGAGGAATTACAATTCTCTCCAAAAACACAGCTATCACCTACGGAGACCACAAAATCAATATTATCGACACTCCAGGCCACGCCGATTTTGGTGGTGAGGTTGAGCGTGTTTTGAAGATGGTCGATAGCGTTTTGCTTCTTGTTGATGCTCAAGAAGGGGTCATGCCTCAGACTAAATTTGTCCTCAAAAAGGCGATTGAGCTTGGATTAAAACCAATCGTAGTAGTAAATAAAATTGATAAACCAGCCGGAGAGCCAGAAAGAGTTGTTGATGAGGTATTTGACCTGCTTGTAGCACTTGATGCAAATGATGAACAGCTCGAATTTCCTGTGCTTTATGCAGCAGCAAGAGATGGTTATGCGAAGTGGAATTTAGAAGATGAGAACAAAGATTTGACTCCACTCTTTGAGGCGATTTTAGAACATGTGCCATATCCGACAGGCTCAAAAGAGAACCCAACTCAAGCTCAAGTCTTTACTCTAGATTATGATAATTTTGTAGGAAGAATTGGGATTGCTAGGATTTTTAATGGGACTCTGAAAAAAGGAACAGAATACACTCTAATCAAAGCTGATGGCGAAAAGACAAAAAGCAGAATTAGTAAACTAATTGGTTTTAGAGGGCTTGACAGAATAGAGATTGATGAGGCAGAAGCTGGTGATATTGTAGCAATTGCTGGATTTAATGATATCGATGTTGGCGACACTGTAGCTGACCCAAAAGAGCCAGTAGCTCTTGACCCTCTCCACATCGAAGAGCCAACTCTTAGCGTCATCTTTAGTGTAAATGATGGACCTCTAGCTGGAACTGAAGGCAAACATGTAACTTCAAATAAAATTAAAGATAGACTCGAAAAAGAGATGGAGACAAATATCGCAATGAAGATGGAGCCTCTTGGAGATGCTAGTTTTAAAGTTAGTGGTAGGGGTGAACTTCAGATTGGGATTTTGGCTGAGAATATGCGAAGAGAGGGTTTTGAGTTTCTCTTGGCTCGTCCAGAGGTCGTAGTAAAAGAGGAGGACGGAGTTAAGTTTGAGCCTTTTGAGCATTTAGTTATCGATGTGCCTGAGGAGTTTCAAGGGACAGTAATTGAGAAGCTCGGAAAGAGAAAAGCAGAGATGACTTCGATGACTCCAATGCCAGATGGCACTGTTAGAATTGAGTTTGAAATTCCAGCTCGTGGGCTAATTGGCTTTAGGAGTGAGTTTTTGACTGACACAAAGGGTGAGGGGATTATGAACCACTCATTTTTGGAGTATCGCCCATACTCTGGAGCAGTTGAGAGTAGGACTCAAGGGGCTTTGATTTCTATGGATAACGGCGAGGCTGTCGCTTTTTCACTCTACAATCTTCAAGCAAGAGGGATTTTGTTTATCGCTCCACAGGCAAAAGTCTATAATGGAATGGTAATTGGCGAGAGTGCAAGACCGGGGGATTTGGAGGTGAACCCTCTCAAAGGAAAACAGCTTACAAATATGAGAAGTGCAGGAGCTGATGATGCGATTAAACTTGTGCCTCCAAAAGTGATGACTCTAGAACAAGCTCTTGAGTGGATAGAAGATGATGAGTTAGTGGAAGTTACACCAGAAAATATTAGAATCAGAAAAAAACATCTTGACCAAGCTATGCGAAGAAGGGCTTTAAGAGACAAAAAAAATGCAAAGTAGATACCCAACCAAAAAAATCTTTGTAGGAGATGTGGCAGTAGGTGGCGATGCTCCAATCTCCGTGCAGTCGATGACTTTTAGCAACACAAGAGATGTAGCCAAGACTGTCGAGCAGATAAATCGGCTACACTTTGCTGGGTGCGATATCGTAAGAGTGGCAGTGCCTACAATGGAAGATGCCAAAGCTCTTAAAGAGATAAAAGAACAAATCTCCCTGCCACTTGTGGCTGATATTCATTTTGATTATCGCTTGGCTCTGGAGGCTAGTAAATGGGTCGATTGTATTCGCTTTAACCCTGGGAATATCGGCGAGAAAAATCGGATAAAAGAGATTGTAAAAGCTTGCAAAGAGCGAAATCTTCCTGTGAGAATTGGTGTGAATGCTGGGTCGCTGGAGAAGCAGTTTGAGAAAAAATATGGAGCAACTGCCAAAGGAATGGTAGCAAGT
>Ga0256843_1002100_pt1 | contig 14890 bp, 9 predicted proteins | sample AlvinellametaG_FD_191572 | JGI IMG/M metagenome (GOLD analysis project Ga0256843, IMG submission 191572) | Pompeii worm associated microbial communities from hydrothermal vent at the East Pacific Rise, Pacific Ocean - Alvinella | ecosystem: Host-associated > Annelida > Integument > Unclassified ... | reverse complement strand
TAGATGGGTATCAAGAAATAATTATACTAGATATGTTTCTAGTAGACAGACTAGCACAGTAACAAGAAACTCATGGACTTGGAGATGGAGATGGTGGGGATGGAGAAGCACTACTGTGTCAACTTCTGTTTCTAGACAATCTCTTGGGACTTCTAGTAGAACAACTTCGTCTATTTCTACTTCTAGACACCCTGAAATTATTCCTAGAATTAGAATAAGAATTAAATCTGATGTTGGAGATTTTAATTCCAATGAAGTAGTTGATATAAAATTTGCTGGAAAGGTTGCTGCGTCTTTAACAACAGATTCAAATGGTAAATTAGATGGCACTTTCTTGGTCCCAGCACATCAATACAGTGGAAATAAGAAAGTTGAAGCAAAAGGAAGGGTTTCTACTACAACTGGAGGGACGACTTTTCAAGCAACTCCGTTAGTTAGAAATATTCATACAACCATCACACATTGGTGGAGATGGGTAGTTCAAAGAAGATGGACTAGATGGTGGAACCGTGACCCAGTTGCTGAGACGTTCCAAATTAATGAAACATCTGCAATTGATGGAATTGGTATTTATTTCGAGAAACCACCTACTACACCTGTTTCTGTAGTAATAACAGAAACAACAGCTGGGTTCCCAGATAAAAGTAAAGCTTTAGTTAGTAAAACATTACCAGTTTCTGCTTGTCAAGATACACATGGTGATACATATTTCGCATTTGATACAAAACCAACTTTAATAAAAGACACAGAATATGCATTTATTGTAATCTGTGACGATGCAGATGGTAGAGTGAAATGTGCTAGATTAGGTGAAAGAGATAACGAACATGGTCTTTGGATTACAAACCAAGCTTATTCTGTTGGTGTTATGTTTAACTCAAGTAATAATAGTGTTTGGACTCCTTTACAAGAAGAGGATATGAAATTCTATATCCGTTCTGCAGAATTCAATACATCATATACGCATGTTATGCCAACTGTTGATGTAGAAAATGCAACTGATCTTATGTTACTTGCAAATGCGAAAGTTGATGAAGGGACTTCTATCCAATATCGTGTAGATTTATTAGATAGATCTTTTGATAATACATATACTGTAAATAGTTATTCTCAATTTCCATTAGATACGAAATATACAGGAAGAGTAAGGGTTTCAGCACTATTTAGTTCTGACGGTTTAAGATCACCTCAACTTGATCCAAATGTTCAATTAAGTGTTGGTACTTGTGAACAAAGTTCTGTATATACATCTAGAGCATTTAATTTTGACCCTGATGCTGTTATTTGTGATGTTTATTTAGATATGTATAAACCTGCAAATACAAATGTGATAGTTCAATATGATAATGATGGTGTTTTTACTGAAATTCCTTTACAAGCCGAAGATACAAAACCTTTAGGTGATGGTTGGGTAGAAAACCATTTCGTTCTAGAAAATGTTACAGCTCCAAATTCTGGTGACACTAGAGTTAGAATTATTATGAGTACAACAAATGATAAAGATAGACCAGTTGTTGGGAACTTAAGATTCACGACACAAAAAATATAAAGGAGTAAATTAGATGTCAACAACACAAACACCTTATAGAAATTACACTCATCCTGAAAAGGATGAGGATTTAGAATCAAGTAATGAATTTTTTAGAATAAATCTATTTTCTATAGATTCTGATATGAACACATTGTTCACGACAAAGGCAAATTCATCAGAAGTATATCTTAAAACTGAAACGTATTCACAAACAGAAACAAGTGAGTTAATAAACTCAAGAATCTCAACATATGATCAAAATCTAACTTGGACAACAGGTGATGTTAGGGGTAATACAACAGAATTAAATCTAAGAGATGATACTCTACAGGCAGTTGAGGGACAATACTCATTATTAACTGTTAATGCTAAAGGTTTAGTTACTACTGCCGAGAGTATTATAGATGACAGTAATTCAACTACTTCTAAGACATATTCTAGTTCTAAAATAGATACATTGATATCTGATGTAGATGGTGATGGTAAATATGTTTTAATTTCAGACTATTCAGACTCGGACATTTTAACTAAATTAAAAAATGTAGACGGTGATGGTAGTGAGTTAGATTCAGACTTTTTAGATGGAGAACAAGGTTCTTTTTATTTATCTTGGGATAACTTTACTAATACACCAACTACTTTAAGTGGTTATAACATAACAGATAATATTTCTTTAAATTATACGCAAACAGTAGCATCAGGAGCAACTACAACTATAAATTTCTCTGATGCTGAAAATGTACAAATTACTCTTTCAGAAGATACAAGTATATCAATATCTAATACAACAGATTTGATAGAAGGACAGAGGGGAGTTATATTTATTTCACAAGATAGTACTGGTGGGTTTACTGCAAGTTTCTCCTCTGAATTTTTATTTTCTGGTGGAACTGCTCCTACTTTATCTACAGCAGCAAATGCTAAAGATAAATTATCATATGTAATTCATAATTCTGAAATCTATTGTGATTTTTCTCCTGACTATAAATAAGGAGCAATAAATGCCTAAAACAAATATAAGAAATTGGGAATATCCATCAAAAGAACAAAGTTTTTTTGATTCTTATGATGTTCTTCAAATTATGTGGAGAACAATCGATAAGGAATTTGGTTCCTTATCGAATTATATATCAAATAATAATATAACATATATATGGGAAGATCAATCAGAAAGAGATAGTCAAAGAGGAAAAGTTGGAGAGTACGGAATAAGAACTGACTCTGGGGATGTATATAGATATAATGGTGATACATGGGAGCTTCAATATACTTTAGGACAACTCCCAATTAAAACCTATTCTAACCCAACCCCTGATGATTGGGGACTCCCAATAGGTTTTAATTGGGTTAATGAAAAAACAGGAGAAACTTTTACTTGTGTAAGTAATTCATTCGGTTCTGTTGTTTGGAATGGTAATTTAGGGACTACGGTTCATTCTGTATTAGCTAGAAAGTTCTTTATTCCACCTATAAAAGGAATGACATTCAGAAATTCAATATATGAAGGAATTACTGATATGTATGGTACTTTCTTTTCTAAAAAAACTGATTATATTATTGAATTTCTAATAAATGGATCATCTTTAGGTGAGGTTAATATTTCTGAGATTGAAAGAAAATATATCACAGTTACTGATTTAGAAATTTCAAAAGATAGTGAAGGGAAATGTGATAAAGAAAGAGTTAAAAAAATATTATATCTTATATACATATTAACAAATAGACCAACCTCATTTATAGGGATAGTTGGTGACATACAACCAAGGAAAACTTTCAATGATATCATTGAAAGTGAAGAATCGTTCCAACAGTTTCTAGATAGTCTCGGTATAGATACATTTTCAGAAAACTTAAAAGAAGAAATTATTTTCGACTATATAAGAAAAATATCATCGCATGAAGAATTGACAATTGATGATAAATTAAATATATTAGAATGTATCAACGAGTGTATTGGACTAGATTCTATGGATGGAAATATAGTATATATAGACGGTAATACAATAACTGCTGATGGTAATGAAACACCTGAATGCGCATAGAGAGGATTAAATGTCAAATATAATAATAAGAAGTGACTCACTTTTAAATTTACAACGACTATTACCAACATTAAAAGAAATAGCTATTTCTGAGGATCTTCAGAGACATACAATTACATTAGATAAAAAATTAAGAATAGTTTCACAAATGTTACACAAAGATCTTGGTCATGAGATGAGAGATTTTGATCTTAATAACAAAAGATTAACTCTAGGTCTGAATGCCATTGATTTTTCTACAGTTTCTGAAGTACCATCTGGTGCTTCGGGTGATTATTCATTTTCTTCTGGAAAAGATGTAACCAGTAGCGGTGAACTTTCAAGATCTTTTGGTGAGTTATCAGTTGCCTCTGGGTATAATTCTGAGGCACATGGAGGAACTCTATCGCAAGAAAAGTTACAATGTATAACAAGAATTAATTTAAATTACCAAACCAGTGATTCAATTGCTATAAACTATATTATCGTTGATAATTATATGTATTCAGTTGAAAGTAAAACAGCTGATGATTCAGTTGTATTGAGAAAGTACATTATTAATGAAGAGACTTATTCTATTGAACTTCTAAAAGAAACACCGACAAGTGAGATTGATTCACTTGTATCATATTATAAACTTAGTTTCTGGAATGGAGAGATACTAGTATCACTTAAACAAGGTGCTTTATTATTCAACACTGATTTAGAGATTTTAACAAATATACATGATGAAGATATTGATCTTAATCGTTATAGAGAAAATGCATTGGATGATAATTATATTTATTTAGGAAATATAATACTCACTTCAGATAGTTCTGATCCCAATTATACACCACCTAATCAAATTGTAAGAGTTTATAATAAAAATACAGGAGTTTTGGAAACATTACTTGAATCTCCATCACCGAAATCAATGGATAGATTTGGTGCTTCCATAGATGTATATTATGATAAAGTTATAATTGGTGCTCCTGGTGATAATAAGGTATATGTTTATGATAAAGAGTTTAATGTACTTCACACATTTTCTGGTCAAGACATTGATCATGATAATTATCATATTATCATTGGCGAAAATGTATTATTGACAAGAAATTATATAATAATTTTAGTTAAATTTTTTACAAATTATCCGTCAGAAGAAAGTGATTTTAGTAAAATTTTAATTTTTAATAAAAATTCTTATGAACTTGAAAGGGAAATTATCAATGAATTACCAGGTGTAATTTCCTCTAATATTAATAAGAATATAATAATTAATAATAATGAATTTTCATTATCAATGTCTTCTAATGATGGTTTTATAGCTAATATTTATGATGGATTAGAAGTCATTGATTATAATTTTGTCCCTTGTGAAGATTATACTTATTTCGCATTTAATGTTTATTTATTTAGCAAATTTATAGAAATAATTTCATATGAATCAGGTTATAAGATAGATGTTCTTTTAAAAGATTTAACATCTATAAAAACAATTTCTTCTGGAAGAAATTCATTCTCTTCTGGTGTTGGTGTCAAAGCAATTGGTGACAATTCCCATTCTGAAGGAATATTGACAAAAGCAGAAGGTTATAATTCATTTTCAAGTGGAATGAAAACCTTAGCAATTGGTGACAATTCAATGGCATTTGGTGAAAGTGAAAGTTCTATGGAAGATATAGATTTTAGATATTCAAAAATGATAAGTGATTAGGGAGATAGATATGGCTGATAGTGGTTACGGAAAGAAATTACCAGGTGCTTATGGGAAAAATTCAGAAGTTCATGGTAATTCAACATTTGCCATGGGTGATAATTCAAATGCTGAAGGAACTTGTTCTGTTGCATATGAAGAATCTTCTCATGCTGAAGGATTTTGTACAAATGCAATAGGCTCTTATTCTCATGCTGAGGGATGTGATTCATATTCAATTGGTGAAGGTTCTCATACTGAGGGAACTTGTTCTGTTGCGTATGGGGATAATTCTCATGCTGAAGGAATGTGTACAAAGTCTTGTGGAATAGTTTCTCATGCTGAAGGGGTTTGTGCATACTCGATTGGTGATTATTCACACGCTGAAGGGTATTGCACAACATCATGCGGGTCTTCTTCACACGCTGAAGGGTACAAAACAACGTCACGCGGTGATTATTCACATGCTGAAGGTTTCGGTAGTGTTGTAATTGTTGGTAGTGGAAGCGGATCAGGAAGCGGATCAGGAAGCGGTAATTTGTATTATGGTGTAGCATATGGATTGTATTCTCACACTGAAGGTAATAATTCAAATGCATATGGTAATTCTTCACACGCTGAAGGGCATTTAACAACTTCTTGTGGGTATGCTTCTCATGCTGAAGGAAATTATACAATATCACATGGATTATATTCTCACACTGAAGGTAGTTATTCAAATGCATATGGTGATTATTCACACGCTGAAGGATTTTCTACGTTTACTCGCGGTGATTATTCTCATGCCGAGGGATACCATTCTGTTACATGTGGTATCGCTTCTCATGCCGAAGGAAATTGTACAGTTACATGTGGTAGTCATTCACATGCCGAAGGAAATATGACTTATTCTTGTGGTAGTCATTCACATGCTGAAGGATCAGAGACTTATTCATGTGGTTTTAACTCTCATACTGAAGGATCTTGTACAAGGACTTATGGGACTGGTTCACACGCTGAAGGGTTAGGAAAATTTTATAGTGATGATGGTGGTTATTATGGTTCTGAGTTAATAGGCGATGCACATGGTGATTATTCTCATGTGGAAGGAATTGCAACTTATGCTTCTGGATTTGGGTCACACGCTGAAGGATTTTCTACGACAGCTTTTGCCTTAGCTTCTCATTCCGAAGGGTTCAAAACAACTTCATATTGTTGTGCAGCACATGCTGAAGGATCAGAGACAATAGCATTTAGAGATTATTCTCATGCTGAAGGGTGTTGTACAGTAAGTTATGGATTAGCTTCTCATGTCGAAGGGTATTGTACAATAAGTCGTGGTCCTGCATCACATTCTGAAGGAAAATATACAATAAGTTGTGCTAGTTCATCACATGCTGAAGGTCATTGTACAATGACTGGGTGCTTATATTTTGATAGAAATGGTAATTCAACATATTATGGAATTGCTTCTCATGCTGAAGGATTCGGTACTTGTACACTAGGTGATTATTCTCATGCCGAAGGAAATTGTACAGTTACATGTGGTATCGCTTCTCATGCTGAAGGTCAAGAAACTTATTCATACTGTCAAGCCTCTCATGCTGAGGGTATTTGTAGTGTTGCACATGCTGATTATTCTCATGCTGAAGGGTGTTTTACTATCGCTTGTGCTATTTTTTCACATGCTGAAGGTAATGGTTCTATTACTGGTGGAATAGGATCTCATGCTGAAGGATCTTGTACTTGTGCAGAAGGGGATTATTCACATACTGAGGGTGGATATATTACCATGGATTCTGAAGAAGGGGGTACTAAAAAATTAACTTATGCATATGGTCCTTATTCCCATGCTGAGGGTTTAGGAACAACTGCATTTTGTTGTGCATCTCACTCTGAAGGTTATGAAACAATTGCAAAAGGTCATTTTTCTCATACTGAGGGTGACGGTACTCTTACTTGTGGTGATTATTCTCATGCTGAAGGGTATAATACATTAACATATGGTGATTCTTCACACTCTGAAGGTTATGAAACAATTGCAAAAGGTCATTTTTCTCATACTGAAGGGTGTTCTACTATCGCTTGTGGTATTTTTTCACATGCTGAAGGAAGAAACACAACTGCCATAGGTAGCCATTCTCATTCTGAGGGTAATTATAGTAAATCTTGTGGTTGTGGTTCACATGCTGAAGGGTTTTGTACGATTTCAATAGGTTGTTATTCTCATGCTGAAGGAAGTTATTTTGAATATGGTGACGGTGACGTAACATCATGTGATTTTTCTACTTCTTGTGGTAATTATTCTCATGCTGAGGGTGGCGGTACTCTTACTTGTGGTGATTATTCTCATGCTGAGGGTGTGCTTACGTTATCATGTGGGATAGGTTCGCATGCTGAAGGTCAATATTCTTGCGCAAGAGGGTGTTATTCTCATGCTGAGGGAGGATATACGATAGAAGAACGAGAGACAGGTGATCGTATTCGACCATCATATTCATATGGGTCTTTTTCACATTCTGAAGGTGTCGGTTCTACAGCATATGGTTGTGGTTCTCATGCTGAAGGGTTTAATACAGTAGCAGATTGTCATTTTTCACATACTGAAGGATACCAAACAATGGGTAGTGGTTATGGATCACATGCTGAGGGTGAATATAGTGAATCTTATGGTTGTTATTCGCATGCTGAAGGTTTTTACACAACTGCCATAGGTAGCCATTCTCATTCTGAGGGTAATCATAGTAAATCTTGTGGTGATAATTCTCATGCTGAGGGATTATGCACAAGAGCAATAAGAAATTCTTCTCACGCAGGTGGGGAATATAATATCGGTCATTCTAATTCATTATTAGAAATAGGAAATGGGACTAGTGATTCACAAAGATCAAATATACTAGAAGGGTTTGAAAATGGTACAGTTGGTGTCCCACAACAAAGTATTGATAAAATAGCTATTTATGGTGATCAATCAATAGCAACTAGGTTATTTGTTGAACCACCAATCATAGAAAAAGTACCAGATGAAAATAATAAAATATCTATAGATTTCGATAGAGAAAGGTATTCTAGAACAATTGCATTAAGCGGTAATGTGACTGAAATAGAACCGATTAACGTTAGAGTTGGTCAAAGAGGTATGATTTATTTTGTTCAAGATGATATAGGTGGTAATGAAATAGACCTAATGGACGGTAAGTTTGTTTGGGATACAAACTTATATGATGATATCCAACCTGATCCTGGTATAAGAAGAACGACTGCATATGAATATTTAGTAGTTGGTGCAAATACTATCTATGTGAAAAAAATTGGTTCTTTTGAAAGAAACCAATATCTTGGAATTGAATCAACTGATACAGATTCTCTTAAAGTGAATGAAAACGGTGATACACTACTTGTGTAGTATCACCGCATGATTAAATATAAAAATAAATATAAGGATCGATAAAAATGGCAGCATTATTACCAAAAGAATTAACAGAATTAAGTACAACACCACTTGGCGTTGATATTTTAATTATCCAAGAGGATGCATCACAAGATGTTAAACAAATAAAAGTTAATACGTTATTCAATGATATAAATAATGAATTAACTTCTATTGAAACTGGAGCAGGTTTAAATGAAGATGGGTCTTATATAAGTGAAACTGATTCAAATTATATAAATGACGCAACATCTTTAAAAAATGCAGACAAGCTTTTAGATATTGAAATGAAAAAAGCTGAAGGTCAAATTTTAGTTGATAATGATACAAATACAGTAATTACTGGTGGAAGATATTGGTCGACTGGTACTCCTGTTAATGCTCCAATATCAGGTGAATTTTTATTAGAAGTTTTAAAAGATGGAGATAGAGTTTTACAAGTCGCTAGTTTCGAAGATGGTTCAACATATACTAGGTTATATGACACAGCATGGGGAAGTTGGGAAGAGAATTTAAAATTTTCAACAGAAGAAAAAGAAACTTTATCTACTGTCAATAATAGTGGTGCTTCAGCCGATAGACCATCTTCTCCAGTTACTGGGCAAATGTTTTTAGATACAGAAATAAATAAACCAATTTGGTATAATAGTTCAGATTGGATAGACGCAACTGGAACTGTGGTATAGAATTATGATTAGAGAAGTAATTCAAATAATAGAACAAAATCAACATAAACTTTTTATTCAAAGTGCAATGAAAGGTTGTGGTGTTGATTACGAATTTAAGAAAAATGACGAAGAAAAGGGATTTTTAGATACAAACTATATTTATATTAACCATGGGAAATATAAACTAGTGATTTCTATTTCACTTCCGAATAAAAAAGAAGGAATAATGACATATTCTACTTCGATATATTTTGAACCAGAAGATAAAAGGTCGCCTAAAATATACTTTAATGCTATTAATATAGATGATGCAATTAGTTGGGTAGAAAAAGAAGCTGGTATTTTACTTGAAAAGAAAAAATTAAAGTACTGAAAAGCTTAAATAAAATTGAATCTATATAGCTATGTAGAATGGGGTTTCCCAAAAATGGACGAAAGTCAAATTGAAAAATAAAAATCGGGTTCTTAAACCCATAGGAGAAAATTATGGCGATAGCTGATGATATTTCTGTTGCAGCGAATGGTGACATACGATATACTGGAACTACAAATAACTACACAGTAATTGAATTCCACCGTTTCTTACAAGATTTAGCGGATGATGCTTCTGCAAGTGGTGATGATTTACTAGATATTACTGATGAAACTCCATCAGAAAGAAGTACGGATAACATTATTACTTTATATGCTCCATATAATATTGATGACACTATGTCTCAACACTTATATGATGGATCTATTACACAAAATGGTGGTGATGATGTTTATTCTGGTCTTGTTGTGGTGGGGTCAGTTGTATCTGGAACAGAACTACAAATTGTACAAAATAATACTGTTTTAAATTCATTTTGGGGTTCAGGTTTGAACACAGACCCTGCTGCGAATATTCTATTGCGTGTTATGATTAAAACAAGAACTGGTGGTGCTGATATAGATGGAAAACGTTTACGTGTTCAAGCTCGTGAACTTGGTGATACTTATGCAGAATTCTCACTAACAGCTGGTTTAGGTAACTCAACTGCTGCGATTTTTACATCGACTGACTTGAATAACCAGACAGATGGGTCAACTATTGATGGTTGGGATATCTCTGCTGAAGAGGGTTACGTGTTACTTGATGTGAATGGTAATGGTTCAGATGAGGAATATTATGTTAAATGGGATCTTGGTTCAAGAACTGCGATTAATGATTTATATGAATATTCTAAATATACTGCAAGAAGAGGAACATCTACTACACTATTTGGTATGAGTGGTGAATTATTTAGAGGGGTTACACACTCTTTCGCATATGACAATGAAGCTTCAGGACCTTTCCAAGAGAATGAAATTTTAACATTTGGAAATGGTGCAACTGCTGCACTTCTTGCTCTTGATGATAATGGTTCAGATGGAAATATGTATATTCAATTATTAACTGGAACTGCTCCAAGTGATAATTCTACAATAAGTGGAGGTACTAGTGGAGCAACTGCTGATGTTAATGGTTCATTGACTGCACGTACGATTTCGCCTGAATTTATTGGTGCTTCAACTGGTTCAGCACTTATCGGTGCTTATGGTGTCGGTGTTACAGTAACGGATCTTAAAGCAACAGATAAACTATTTGACTTAACAAATACTTTACAAGTTCCACCAAACTACGTTCAATTCACAGTTGGTGGATTAGTTTCTGGTGAGGATAGAGTTCTTGTAGGACCTGAAATTTCAGGTAGTATTGATGAAAGTCAATTATCTGCAAATGGTGCAATAACAGCTGGAGCAACTACTGTGACTGTAAATGAAAGTATCCCAGGTGATACTCCTGCAAGTGGAACTATTCGTGTGTTTAATGGTGATACATTTAGTCGTGTAACATATACAGGATGGAATGGTTCTAGTTTTACAGGTTGTGATGGTGTCCCAGATGTGGACGACAATGCTAATATCTTTATTTCTTATATTGATACTCTTGCTAGTGCAACTTCAGAAAACTTTACTGGAGTTTATCAAACTGATCGTTCATTATTTATTCGTGTTCGTGATGGTGGTAATACCCCTATTAAAACGTTCGAAACAACAGGTACACTTGGATCTGCTGGTGGTTCAACAACTGCTATTCGTACATCTGACGAATAATAGATTTTTAAGTTTCTCTTCGGAGAAACTTATAAAGTTTATAAATGAAAATGGGGGAAATTAATGGCTACAGCATCAATATCAAAAGATACGGATACATACACAATAAGTGGTGGTTCTGACACGGATCCTATCACATTAAAAGATGTTCAGGCAGCAACAGACAGTGATCTTCTAGTTCTCAACAGAAATGCGGTAACTACTTCAAGTTCAAAGGCATATGAATATGTTTTTGATTCTTCTAGTTATGTTGATTTAACAGATGCTAGGGTTTTTTTAAAAAATGGTGATAATAACCAAAATTTATATTTTAGTTTTAATGGTCATATTAGTGTTGGTGGAAACAATGATGCATTAGGATTTTGTGAAATACATTTCGGTGATAAGGATTCAGGTGGGTATTCAAGTTCTGATTTTCCACTATTCGGAACTACAGATGATGCATATATCAATTGTCCTAACGTAGAAAATAGAATAAAGGTAATGAGTCATTTAGATGGTCCAAATTCTTCTAGATCAGCAGAACCTGGTGCAGCAAATGGTGTATGGATACAAAATAATAGATCTGGGAATTCCATAAGATTCTCTATTCTTGGTGCATCACATACTTATGGGAGTTCATATGTATTACCAGACCCAGATGGTTTTAAACCAAATGGTACTATGATCGTAAACTGGAGAATAGGTCCAGATGTACCTATTAGAGACATTGAATTTAGAGATGGTTATGTTGACTGGAGACCTGGTGGAACTTGGGGTGCACCTACTCGTGGGATTTTTGTTTCTGAAACTTGGATGAAATTTTTAGGTTCAACAAGTATGGACTTCACTAATCCATTAGTGTTCGGTAACTCTGAAGATAGTTTTGAGGTTGTGGTTGGGCGTTCTGGTCAAACAGGATCTTATTTGCTTCATGGTCTTTATTCTAGTGGTTCAGCTGGTAGAATAGTCTATAACAATTTTAAGGGTCTTACTTGGTCGACACAAATGGCACTTTACGGTGGGGGTGATGATATTAGAGTAGAAAATCATTTATCACTTTCATATAAACTAATAGATTCGTTTTCTCAACCAATTGAGGGGGCTGAAATAACTATTTTTAAAAAAGATCCAGTTTACGGAGCAGATAATGACACCGTTGACTATTCTGGGTCTGAATTATCATTTACAGTAACCTCAGATAGTTCTGGAGAGGGTAATATCGGAAATGATGATGGAGACTTAAGTGATTCAATATGTGTAGAGGCATTTTGTCGTAGAGATACAGGTGGGAATGTAGATACAGATTATGCAAATAAGGATCATGACACAGCAGATTATGCTAGTTATACTTCATTATATTACACTATTATTAAATGGGGAAATAAACCTATTATTCGCCAAAGTTATACAGCAAAACTTTCTGGAGAAGTTGGTGAAGGAAAACAAGGTCTTGGTGTTATTCAGCTAGAAAATGATTTATCGGTTAGTGCTTCAACAGAGAATGATGTTGCTTCAACAATAACAGATGCTGAAAGTTTATATGATAATGCTTATAAATATGCTCTAGATAATAAAATCAACACATTTACTACTAGAGAAGGGTCTAAAATAATTACTAATTATGAAATTGTATTTGATAATTCTGCTACAGATATCATCACATTTGATGGTTCTTCGATTATAGTAAAAACAGATTCATTTTCTGGAAGTATAGAAGCACAAAAAATAACGTTCATTACACCAATTGATCTTTCGACTCTGAGTTTAAAGGGAGAAGTTCATTATAACACAGGTGCTGATACGGTTGTTAATTTATCTAGAGTTACTGTAATAGATCCAATATACAATGATGATGTCAACCATACATTATTAATAAACTTAAAAGATACATCTACTGCTACAGCAGGTGACCCAGGAGATGGGAATGGTGAAACAAATATCCAACAACCTGTCCCAATTCAAGTTATTGTGAAAGACATTACATCTGGTGATTTGTTACAAAATGCAAGGGTTTTAATACAAGCAGACCAAGGTGGAGATCTTGAGGTTGGTACTGTTATTGTCAACGAACTTACTGATGAGTTTGGTGAAGTAAATAAAACAATAAATTATACTTCTGATCAACCTATAAAAGGTAAAGTTAGAAAAGCAACTCCATAAGGAGATATTATGGCAACAGTTCAATATTATAAAACAGCAAAGATATCTGGTGTTATTACAGAGACAGGAATCAAAATAGTGGTTCTTATGGTTAGGGATTCTTAATGAAAATAGTTAAATTACAGAAGATTACACTTACTTTCGGTGGTTCGGATACTTCTAAAGACGGATCGTTATCTGGGTTCTCTGATGTTTCAAAAATAGTACCATTCGGTTTATCATCTAGGTTAGATTCTGATAGCCAGATAATGTCTGACTCTAAATTCGATTGTGAAATAGTAGACTCAAGTACAGTAAGAGTAACTAGAGGTGGTTCAGGTGCTGCTGGTACAGTAATTGTATATGTAGTGGAATTTGACTCAAATACAAGTGTTCAAAGTGGTAGTTTTACATTAACTTCTTCTACGTCTGTAGATAATACAATAAATTCAGTAACAACAAGCGAATCTTTTGTTATCGGTTGGTGGAAAAGTACAGAAACATCAACACCAAACCCAGAAGAGATGAATCTTGGGTTTGAGTTAGAATCTTCAACGAATGTAAGGGTTCATTTAGATACATCTGGTAAAGATCACTCTGGTCACTATTATGTGATTTCAAACCCCTCACTTTCTGTTCAACGTGGAACATTTGCAAAGGATGCAACCCCTGCAGAAACTACGATTTCATCGGTTGATTTAGCTAAGTCATACTTGATTTGGAGTGACACAACTGATGAAAATCAATACGAAGATGAAGGGAACGCAGAAGGACATTTAAAAGATTCAACCACGATTCAATTTAATCCTGGTTATTCTAGTGGTTCACATACATATTATTGGCAAGTAATCTCTGATACTGAATTAGTTAATGTACAAAGATTTAATACAAGAAATACTGGTGATTCTAGTGGTGATTATACTCTTACAACTGTAGATTTAAATCTAACGCTAGCAAATGCTGGGCATCCAATTGCTTCAAACAGTTCTTCTGAATATAATAAAGCATATGATATGTCATGTCGTTCAACGACTTATGATATTAATTCAACTACAAATGTTCATTGGGTAAAGGATTCAAATAATGGTTCTGCAGTTGTAGAAATCATTTCATTCGCGCAAGCAGAAACAAATCCAGTCATCACAGATGCTGATGATGAAAATTTTAACTTACATGAAACTGATATCACTCTTAGTGGTAATACATTTGGTGATACACAAGGTTCTGGAAAGTTAGAAATATCCAACAATTCAACATATGGTGATGGAACTCTTGTAAGTCAGAGCATTGATAGTTGGTCAGATACTTCTATTCAGTTTGATTTAGAACTTGGTAGTATCACTG
>Ga0256843_1002099_pt1 | contig 14895 bp, 14 predicted proteins | sample AlvinellametaG_FD_191572 | JGI IMG/M metagenome (GOLD analysis project Ga0256843, IMG submission 191572) | Pompeii worm associated microbial communities from hydrothermal vent at the East Pacific Rise, Pacific Ocean - Alvinella | ecosystem: Host-associated > Annelida > Integument > Unclassified ... | reverse complement strand
TGGGGACGATGTGTTGCTGCAGCGGGGGGAGCATTTGCACTACCTCCCCGCCGCCGGTTTCGGTTCGGTTGAGGCGCGCAACGCGTTCAAATCCCTGGCCAGAGAACACGGCAGGCTGCGCGAGACATGAGCTACTTCTACGTCGTACTGATCATCCTGTTCGTTGTGGCGCTGCTGGTGGTGGGCTTCGTGATGGATGGAGAAGATCTGGAGTAGTCCGCGGGGACCGCAGGTGTTTGCAATGGTTTGAGTGCTATGATTGTCCCATGCATTTACCATTTACGTACAAGGTGACCCAGTGAAAATCATCATAGCCGGTGCCGGTAAAGTGGGCTTTGAGCTGGCCCGTTCCCTCTCCCACGAACATGACGTGACCGTGATCGACAAAAACGCCGAGGCGCTGGAGCGTCTGGGCGAGCTGATCGACATCTATCCCCTCACCGGGGATATCGAAAATCCCCATACTTACCGTTCCCTTCTCGATACCGATGTGGATGTGTTTATCGCGGTGACCGACAGCGATGAGGCCAATATCCTCTCGACGCTGATCGCCAACGACGCGATCCGGATCGGCCGGCGGATCATCCGCCTGCGCAACAGCTATTTCGAGCAGAGCCGTTTTCTGGCCGGGCTGGGGGATCTGGAGCGGATCTTTCCCTACCGCCTCTCCGCCGAGACGGTACGTCTGTTGCTGGCCTATCCGGGGGCCAACAATGTCAAGCAGTTCAGCGGGACCGATATCAAACTCATCTCGGTCAAGGTGGACAACCCCCTCCATGAGGAAAAAACGGTTCGGGATTTCGAGAACGACCGGCTCAAGATCGTCGGGATCGAACGGGAGCGAATGTTCGAACTGCCGGAACCGGAGACCCGCATCGTCCATGGGGATCTGCTCTATTTTCTCGGGGACAGTACGGTGCTGGAGTCGCTCTACGGGCAGCTGGACCTGCACATGCCGCCTCGGATCGAGACGGCCGTGGTGTTCGGTGCCGATACCCTCGGGATCGAAGTGGCCCGGGTCCTGATCGAAGAGGGGGTCTCGGTCAAGATCGTGGAGAAGGATGTGGCCCGGTGCCATCGGGCATCGGATACGTTCCAGGAGAGGGCGCTGGTGATCAACAGCCATTATGACGAAGCGATCCTCTATACCGAGGAGCAGCTCGATCAGGCTGACATGATCATCGCTACCGACAAAAAAGACGAGACCAACATCGTCCGGGCGCTGCAGGCGCAGGAGTATCGGATCCCCAAAGTGGTCGCGGTCAACAACGAACGGCGTTACTATTCGCTGATGCATCAGCTCGGGATCGTGGTCACCCGCGGACCGCAGACGAGTGCCTACTACACGATCCTCGAGAGCCTCTCCCGCCAGGCGATGGTTGAGGATCGGCACTTTTGCGGAGGGGCAGGGGTGGTGCTGGCCCGCCGGATCGAAACCGGCTCGGATCTCGTGGGGCGCCAGCCCCGCCCCTGGCGTCGGGACGGGCGGGTGCTGATCGTCCGTGACGGAACGCTGCTCTCCATGGAAGAGGTATCGGGGCTGGAAGCGGGGGATCTGCTCGTTCTGATCACCCGGACCGAAAACGAAAAAGAGGGGCTGGAGTGGATACGCTCGCACTGAAAAACACCCTCAAGGTGCTGATGCTGGTGGGGATGTTCATCTCGGCCTTTTTTGCCTTGCCTATCGGGGTAGGTCTGTTCGCCGGTGAAGCGGTCATGCCGTTTGGGCTGTTCGATCTGGGGATGTTCGTTCTGACGCTGATCGGGTACCTGCTCGTTGCCCGCCATCGGATGGATATGCGGATCAAAGATGCGATCGTGACGGTCAACGCGATCTGGTTGCTGCTGGGGGTCAGCGGCGCGATCCCGTTCGTGCTCTCGACCCATGTCGGGTTTGTGGACGGGTTTTTTGAAGCGGTCAGCGGCTACACGACCACCGGCGCGACGATCTACCATGACATTGAAGGGCTCCCCCGACATATCCTGCTGCTGCGCAGCCTGATGCACTGGCTGGGGGGGATGGGGATCATCGTGCTGGGGGTAGGGCTGTTCTCCCTGATCAACCCCACCGGTTCGATGGCCCTGTTCAAAGCCGAAGCGACCGGCAACCGGCTGGAGAAATACACCGCCAAGATCCGCGATACCGCCCTGCGTATCTGGGGGGTATATGTGTTGCTGACCCTGATCGATGCGCTGATGCTTTGGGGGGAAGGGATGGGATGGTTCGATGCGATCAATCATGCCTTCTCCACCCTCTCGACCGGGGGATTCTCGACCCGGAACGCGTCGATGGGATACTGGATCGATCATCCGGCGATCCTCTGGACGACGACGCTCTTCATGGTGCTGGCCGGGATCAATTTCCTGGCCCATCTTCGGGCGTTACGGGGGGATCTTGGCGGGTACCGCAGCGAGGAGGTACGGTGGTACCTGATCGTGTTTTTGGTGCTCAGTATCGCGCTGGCGTGGTATCGGATCGATACGTCGAACGTCTCGGCATGGGGGGCGGTCACGCAGGCGTTCTTCGCGGTGGCATCGATCCTGACGACGACCGGGTTCGGGGTGGTCGATTATGAGCCGTGGGGCGCCCCGGCGGTGGTGATTATTTTCGTCGCGATGACCCTGGGGGGCAATGCCGGCTCCACCGCCGGCGGGTTCAAGATCAGCCGCTACGTGGTGCTGATGAAGAACATCGGTTTTCAGATCCGACGGATGCTCCATCCCCGGGCGGTCACGGCACTGTACGTCGACGGCAACCGGATCACCTACGAAACCCTCGGGATCATCACCGGCTTTGCGCTCCTGTTCACCCTGACCAATGTCCTGCTGACTTTTTACCTGTATGCCCGTGGGTACGATCTGATGACCTCGCTCAGTGCCGCGATCGCCATGGTGGGCAACATCGGTCCGGGATTTGCCCGGGTAGGGGTGGTGGAGAACTATGCCTTTTTCTCCGAGACGGACAAGATCATCCTCGCCGCAGCCATGATCCTGGGACGGCTGGAGTTCTTTACCGTGATCATGCTCTTTTCCCGGACATTCTGGCGACGTTTTTGAGTCGGTTGCCCTATATCAAGCCGGCTAAACCAAAAAGGTGCTATGATACTTTCAAATATTCGGGGGGTATCGCATGCAGCGAATCGTATCGATCGTCGCGGTCGTGGCCATGAGTATCAGCGCGCAGGCCGCGGACGGTAAAAAAGTCTTTGAGACCTGGTGCTGGGGGTGTCACCACCAGACGGCTGTGGCGTTCGGACCACCGTTCGCTGAGATCGCCGCCAAACGGGACGCAGCGACCATCCGGGCGATGATCACCGATCCCGATGCGGTTGCCAAACAGCTCGGCTATACCCGCAACGCCATGCCGCAGCTCAAACTCAACGAGGAGGAGCTGCAGGCGATCACCGACTACATCCTCAGCTTCAAACCGTCCCAAACACCCCAGACCAATCCCCCACAGGAAAAGCACTGATGTTCCGCCTCTCCAACCTGCTCAAAAGCGTCACCGAAGGCAAACCTTCCCGTGAGCTCAACGGTTCCATCGCGATCTGGAACTTCACCAACCGCTGCAACCTCAGCTGCCTCCACTGCTACTCCCGCGCCGACCTGGACTCGGAAGATGTGTTGACGACCGAGCACATCATGGACACGCTGCCCAAACTCAAGGCCAACGGCGTGAAGTTCATCATCTTCTCCGGCGGAGAGCCCCTGACGCGCAAAGACATCTACGACATCGCCGCGCGCTGCAAAGAGCTGGGGATCGTCACCTACCTCTCCACCAACGGCCTCTATACCAAGCGCTCCAACGCCGAGAAGATCCTCGATACGTTCGACTATGTCGGCATCAGTATCGACGGGAGCGAAGAGACCCATGACGCGTTCCGGGGGCTCAAGGGGGCGTTTCGGGAGTCGATGAAAGCGGTCGATCTGCTCAACAGCTACGGCCGGACCAAAGTGGGCATCCGCTTCACGATCACCAAAGACACCTATGACGATCTGGCGTTTATCTTCGAGCTGGCCGAAGCGCACAATATCCCCAAGATCTACATCTCCCACCTGGTCTACAGTGGGCGGGGACTGGACAATCTGGCGATGGACCTGACCAAAGAGCAGCGAAGAGAGGCGGTCAATTTTATCCTCGACAAAGCCTTCGAGTACCACGACACCGGCCGGGAGATCGAGATCGTCACCGGCAACATGGAGATGGACGCGATCCTCTTTTTGGCGCGCTTTCGCGAGCGCTACCCGGAACATGCCAAAGAGATGGAGCGTCGCCTCGTTGCCTGGGGCGGCAACAGCGCCGGACGCAAACTGCTCAACATCGACTCAGAGGGCAACGTCAAGCCCGATCCCTTCTTCCCGGTGAAGATCGGCAACATTCTTGCGCAGGACTTCAGTGATATCTGGACGAACGAGCCTACCGAGGTGCTGCAGCGGCTTCGCGAACATCCCCGCCGTCTGGGCGGCCGGTGTGCCGACTGCCGCTGGCTGGAGATCTGCAACGGCGGATCGCGCAGCCGGGCCTACGCCATCCACGGCGATCTGTGGGCGGAAGATCCCTCCTGCTATTTGAGCGAGGCTCAAATAGCGATGGAAGATTGAAGCGGGAAGATGGAGAATGTTTTGGAGCGGTTCGGTAGGGTGCGTTTGCCAACGCACCACGCAGGATCGCTGGTATAACGGACCCAGCAAAAACAATACCGGGGCGATGCCCCACGACACCAAAGGAGTAACATCGCGATGGGAAAAGTCTATCTTACCGGAGCCGGACCGGGTGACATCGATCTGCTCACCGTCAAGGCCCTGCGCGTTATCCGTGAAGCCGACGTGATCATCTACGATCGTCTGGCCAACCCCGATATCCTTGAGGAGGCCAAAGGCGGCTGCGCGTTCATCTACGTGGGTAAAGAGGACAGCCACCACACCCTTCCGCAGGAGGAGATCAACGAAGTGATCTACCAGGCAGCCCAGCAGTACGACGTAGTGGTTCGGCTCAAAGGGGGCGATCCGTTTGTCTTCGGTCGGGGCGGGGAAGAGGGGATCTACCTGCGGGAGAGGGGGGTGGATTTTGCCTTCATCCCCGGAATCACCTCGGCGATCGCCGTACCCGAATACGCCGGGATCCCGGTGACCCATCGGGGGATCACGGTGAGTTTTCGGGTGGTCACCGGCCACGAATCGACCAAAGCACAATCGCAGATCCCCTGGGAGAACTACCGTACCGATGATACGATCGTCTTTCTGATGGGGTTGCACCGGCTGGAGATCATCGCCTCCAAACTGATCGCAATCGGCAAGCCGGCCGATTTTCCGGTGGCGGTGATCAGCCGGGGGACCCGTCCCGATCAGCGCACCGTCGTCGGGACCCTCTCCGATATCCATGAGAAGGCCAAAGACCTCCCCACTCCGGCCCTCATCGTCGTCGGTGAAGTGGTCACGCTCCGGGATCAGCTGAGCTGGTTCGAATCCTCCCAATAGCGCGGCCGGAGGGGTTGCCCCCCACGAAAAAGATTAAATCAGTCTGAATTTCTCCGATTTTCCCGATTCCCCCTTTTTCCTTTTATCTCACTTCGCTATAATCTCGACAATTTAACCCGAATACCCAAACGTTGTTCGGAAAGGTCCCCATGTATCGATTCAGCGACATTCAGCTCTTCTCCAAACTCAGCGAAGCCAATCTCGCGAAACTGCGGGAACAGGCGATCGTCAAGAGCCGGGAAAAGGAGAGCATTGTTTTTTATGAAGGGGATTCGAGCGATTACATCTACGTACTGCTCGAGGGGATCGTCAAACTGTACAAAACCTCCCCCAAGGGTTCACAGGTGCAGATCAACCGCTTTGAAGCCCCGGCGGTGATCGGCGAGTATGCCTGCTTCGAGAAAGCCCCTTTCCCGGCTACCTGTGAGTTCGTGACTGACGGCAAGATCGCCAAAGTCCCGACCGCTTACATTTTCGAACTGCTGAGAGAGGAGGATTTCGCGCTGGAGATGATCAAATCGCTCACCTCCAAGGTGATGATCCTCTCCTCGCTGGTCCACAAAGAGACGATCTACTCCTCCGAGGCAAAAGTGGCCAAGATGCTGCTTGAGAACGAGGAGATCTTCTACAAGCTCAAACACAACGAGATCGCCGCGATCCTCAACATCACCCCCGAAACCCTCTCGCGGATCCTGAAAAAGTTTAAGACCCAGCATTACATCGAAGGGCACAAAGAGGGACGCATCGCCATCCTCGATCCGGCCGGTCTCGATCAGGTGATCGAGACCAACAAGGTCCTCAACTGTACCAACTGCATCGCCCAATTTAAGGCCGATATCGGCTACGCCGATCCCTCCTTCCCCTGACCTTTTCCATTATTACATTTTTGTTACATTGAATTGTTACAGAAGTGTTAATTTTTTGATGTATATCAAGCGCTTTTAATACCCAACCCCCTAAAATTAGTTGTATGCTTTTTATCGCGGATTAGTCTGTGATATTAAGTTGCATTAAATCAACAGGAGGCAAAAATGAAAGTTCACTTCAGCAAACTTTCAGCACTTCTTCTGGGTTCGGCCGTCATGGCCACCGCCGCTTTTGGCGAATCGGAACTCGAAAAAGTGATGAAAGAACGCGGTCTGAGTCAGCAGGATCTGCTCGCAGCCGCCAAAACCTACACCCCGAGCGGCGGACGGGACAAGTATATCGTCTTCAGCTCCGGCGGCCAGTCGGGTCAGATCATGGTCTACGGGGTACCCTCGATGCGTATCCTCAAATACATCGGTGTCTTCACTCCCGAGCCGTGGCAGGGATGGGGATACGATGATGACACCAAAAAGATCCTGGCCGAAGGGAAGATCCGCGGCAAGCAGATCACCTGGGGAGATACCCACCACCCGGCGATCTCCGAGACTGACGGAAAATACGATGGCAAATGGCTGGTCATCAACGACAAGGCCAACCCCCGTATCGCGGTCATCGACCTGAGTGACTTCGTCACCAAGCAGATCGTCGTCAACCCGGTCTTCAAATCCGACCACGGTGGTGCCTTCTTCACCCCCAACAGTGAGTACATCCTCGAAGCGTGCCAGTACGGCGCACCCCTGGACAACAACTACCACCCCATCGAAGAGTATGCCGAAACGTATCGCGGCGGGGTAACGGTGTGGAAGTTCAACCACGACAAAGGGCGTATCGAGCCGAAGAAATCGTTCACAATCGAGATGCCTCCCTATATGCAGGATCTGAGTGATGCCGGTAAAGAGGCCAGCTACGGCTGGGGCTTTACCAACAGCTTCAACTCCGAGCTCTACACCGGTGGTATCGAAAAAGGTCTGCCCCCCATGGAAGCGGGGATGAGCCGGAACGATACCGACTTCCTCCAGGTCTACAACTGGAAAAAACTGGCCCAGCTGGCTGAAGATCCCAAAAACGTCAAAGTGATCAACGGTCACCGGGTCGTGCCCATCGATGTCGCGGTCAAGAACGACGCGCTCTTCCTGGTACCCGAGCCCAAGTCTCCCCACGGTGTCGATGTCTCGCCGGATGGTAAGTACATCGTTGTCTGTGGAAAGCTCGATACCCATGCGACGGTTTATGAGTGGGACAAGATCAAATCGCTCATCGACAAAAAAGAGTTCGTCGGGAAAGACCCCTACGGTATCCCCATTCTTGACCTGAAAAAAGCGGCACATTGTCAAGCCAACCTTGGCCTTGGCCCCCTCCACAACCAGTACGGTAAAGGGTGGAAAGACGGTGAGATCTACACCTCGCTTTATGTTGACTCTCAGGTAGTTAAATGGAACTACAAGAGCTGTAAGGTTGAAGACCGCCAGAACGTCAACTACAACATCGGTCACCTGTGTGGTATGGAAGGCAAAACCGAGGATCCCCAGGGCGATTACATCATCGCGCTCAACAAGCTGGCGATCGACCGGTTCAACAACATCGGGCCCCTCCACCCGCAGAACCACCAGCTGATCGATATCCGCGGCAAGAAAATGCAGCTGCTCTACGATATGCCGATCCCGCTGGGTGAGCCCCACCAGGCCGTCGCGATCCGTGCCAGCAAGCTCCATCCGCATGTTCGCTACAAGATGGGTACCAGCGCCTTCACCGGCAAGACCCACGTTGGTAAGACACTGGCCGGCCAGGAGCGTATCGAGCGCAAAGGCAACCATGTCTATGTCTACGGTACGATGGTCCGCTCGCACATCAACCCCGAGCATGTCACCGTCAACAAGGGTGATACCGTCACCTTCTACCTGACCAACCTTGAGCGTGCTGAGGATGAGACCCACGGATTTACCGTAGACCTCTACAACGTACACACGTCGCTCGAGCCGGGTAAAACCGTTGCGGTAACCTTCAAAGCCGACATGGAAGGTGTCTTCCCGTACTACTGTACCGAGTTCTGTTCGGCACTCCACCTTGAGATGATGGGATACCTGCTGGTCAAAGATCCCAACAAGAAGTACGAGTCGGCCACCAAGCTCAAAATGCACAAAATGTCGCCTGAGCAGCTCAAAGCCGAGTACGACAAGATCGTTGCGACCAACGCGGCGACCGATAAAGTCATCCAGAGCGTTGTGAAGTTCCTCAAAGAGAACCACTACGAGAAATATCCCGTTGTTGCCAACCTGGTCAAAGATGCTCTTGATCAGTACGGCAAGATCCCCGAGCAGAAGAAAAAAGCCGATGAAGCGGTCAAAGCGGGTGATCTGGAAAAAGCGATCCTGTTCGAGAACATGATCTGGCAGTACATGGTCAAGACTGCAGACGTCGGTATCCGAGCCAAAGACCTGCTGGTCAAAAAGATCGCTACTCCGATGAGCGAAGCAGCCAAGAAAGGGCAGGAAGCCTTCGATGAAGGTGGATGCGGCGGATGCCACGTCATCGGTAAAGTTTCATCCGGACCGGACCTGACCGGTGTTCTCCAGCGCCACGAAAATGGTGAAAAATGGGTCGCCGAGTTCATCAAGGATCCCAAGTCCAAGTACGAAGATCCGTATGTCAAGTCGATGATCAACTACTTCAATCTGCGCATGCCTAACCAGGGTATGAGCGATGAGCAGATCAAAGACATCATCGAATACTTCAAATGGGTCGAGAAGAACGCCAACCTCTTCTAACCCTCTCAACCGTCCGGGACCTCCCGGGCGGTTTTTTCTGTATGCTCTCTGCTTTGAAAAATCTCCCCAATGACGATGTTTTTTGATGGCGTGTGTGTTGTATCCGTCCCGGACGGGTTGCTGACAGATAACGGCGACCGATACACATGGTCTCAAAGGACATTTATTGGTAGGTCCTGGAAATATAAGTGAGAGAAATGATAGTCATTATTGACACATATCAACCGGCAGTAAAGGTGTTTGATGTACAATCATTCCGACAAATAACTGCATGGAAAGTTGACCGCTTTTTATGTCAAAAGGAAGGAGTCCGATAATGAACAGTTCGTTGACCAAGTCGCGGATCTTTGCGCTGCTGGCGCTGGGGATCCTGCTCTACTTTTTCGTCATTCCGGCTGTGTTCACCCACAACGTGGTGGAATTGAATGCGCTGGGCAAAACCGACAAATACAACTCGCTCACCTACAAGGTGTGGAATTTCTACCAGAAAGGGCGCTATGTCAGCCCCGATACCCCCAAAGGTTCCGCCGGCGATCTGGCCAAGATGGTCGAGAACGACGGGGAGCTTTCGGTCGCCACCGCGCCGATCTGGTATGTCGCGCTCGAAGCGCCCAACTACCCCAAAGAGTCGTTCCCCAACGGGATCCCGGTCTACTACCACTTCGACGGTTTCAGTGGCGATGTGCATGAGATGGAGACGATCAACCACTTCATCGGGATGGATCCGATGGAGCGGGGCGCACCGTATCTGCGGGCAGCAGCTCCCTATGCGCTGGTATGGTTGGCGGTGATCATGGTGCTCTTTATCCTCTATCCCAACAGTCGGCTGTTCAGCTGGCTGATGCTGATCCCGGTGACCCTGCCGATCATCTTCGTGGGCTTCTACTCCTACTGGCTCTACTGGTTCGGGCACCACATGCACGCCTGGGGTGCGTTCAAGATCAAACCCTTCACCCCGACGGTGTTCGGGGACGGAAAAGTGGCGCAGTTTACGACCCATTCGTATCCGACGATCGGGTTCTGGCTGCTGGTGGCCATCGCGGTGTTGAGCCTGCTGGCCGTGGTCTCTCGCAACAAAGCGATGAAGCAGGTGAACGCGTAGGGTGTTGTGTCCGCACACCCCCGTCCGTGATCGATACAAGGGATGCAATCTGTGAAACGTCTGATCGGGATCGTTTTGTCACTGTTAAGTATGCTTCATGCGACCAATACGCTCCAGCAGGCGATCGACGCAGCACCGTCTGGTGCACGGCTGGAGCTGCCCGCCGGCGTCTATCGGGGCAACATTGTCATCGACAAGCCGCTGATCATTGATGGTCGGAACCAGAAAGCGATCATCGAAGGAGATGGCAACGGCACGGTGATCCGGATCAACAGTTCGTTCGTGACCGTGACCAATGTGGTCATTCGCCACAGCGGGGCCGAACACGAACGGGTCGATGCCGGGATCGCGGCCAAAAAAGGCCGCCACCTGACCCTGACGCACAACCGCATCGAGGATTGCCTCTTTGGGATCGACCTGCAGGAGGTGCACGAGTCGAACATCAGTGACAACTGGATCACTTCCAAGCCGTTTGAGCTGGGACTGCGCGGAGACGGGGTGCGCCTGTGGTATTCCAACGACAATATCCTCTCACACAATACCCTTACCCGTTCACGCGACTTCGTCGTCTGGTACAGCCACGGCAATCGGATCGAGAACAATTACGGTGAGTGGGGGCGCTATTCGCTGCACTTCATGTACACCGGACGCAACTACGTCCACAACAACACCTACGTCCACAACACCGTGGGGATCTTTTTTATGTATTCGCGCGATACGGTGGCCACGGGCAATGTGATCCGCAATTCGATGGGAACGACCGGGGTAGGGATCGGATTCAAAGACGCGTCCAATTTTACGCTCAAAGACAACAAGATCCTCTACTGTGCCCGGGGATTCTACATCGATCGCTCCCCGTTCGAGCCCGATACCAACAACACCCTGACGGGCAACGCGATCCTTTACAATGCCGAGGGGGTCCATTTTCATTCCCTCAGCATCAACAACATTTTCAAGAACAACATCCTCAAAGGGAACATCGAAACGGTGGTGAACGATTCGTACAACACCAAAGTCGATCAGAACCTTTGGGACGGCAACTACTGGGAAAGTTACGAAGGGTTCGACAAAAACGGCGACGGGATCGGGGATACCCCCTATGTGATGCACTCCTACGCAGACAAAGTATGGATGCTCAATCCCAACGTCAAGTTTTTTTACGGTTCGCCGGTGATCTCGATCCTGAATTTCCTGGCCAGACTGGCTCCGCTGTCCGAGCCGGTCCATCTGTTGACCGACAACCACCCCAAAATGAGAGAAGGAAAAATCTAATGACACCCGAAGAGAAAAAACGACGCGATTTCATCAAGCAGGCGACGGGTCTGGGCGTGATCGGTGCTGTGGCGGTTGCCGGCATCTATGCGGCCCCAATGCTGAAAAATGAAGTGTCACTTCTGCGTCCGCCCGGTGCCGTCGACGAGGAGGACTTCCTGGCGATGTGCATCAAGTGCGGTCAGTGCCTTCAGGTCTGCCCTTATGACAGCATCAAACTCGAAGAGATCAACGGGGGTGCCAGCTACGGCATGGCCTACATCGATCCGCTTGAGCGGGGATGTTATCTGTGCGATGCGTTCCCCTGTATCCTCGCCTGTCCTACCGGCGCGCTCGATCACGAACATGACCAGATCGAGCTGGTCCACATGGGGATGGCGGTGATCGTCAACGAAAGTGCCTGCCTGGCGCTGGAGAAGAAGCCGGTTCCCGACAGCGCGATCGATCGGATCTACGACCATACCAAAGTCCTGAGTGCGGCGGAACACACTGCCCACAAAGTGATCCATCACGCCAACGAAAGCGAAAAAGAGGAGCTGCAGAAAAAGGTCCTTGAGGATCTTGAGAAGTTCCGCGGCGGGGACAAACAGTGTACCATCTGTGCCGACATGTGCCCCTATCATCCCGACCCCAGTGCTGCCATCGGCATGGTAGCCAAAAACGGCGGGTTCCTGCCCGAGATCCGCGAAGCATGTGTCGGATGCGGCGCCTGCGTGGAACTGTGCCCGACGCAAGTACTCGAGATCGTACCGCGTGCGACCTACGATGATATCTACAAAAAAGGAAAAACCGATGCATAACCTGCGAACCTATCTGCTCCCTCTGGCTGGAGCACTGATCCTCGGCGGCTGTGGCGGCCCGGATGAGAAGCACGCTGCCGATACGTCGTCGGCTTCCTCCGAAGCGCCCGCGGCGATCCAGGTGACCCAAAACGCCGTCGATACCCACGTCAAGGAAGCACCGTCCAAAGCCAACAGCGGCCAGTTCTACTACTCCTACAACAAAGAGAAGAACACCACCGATGCCGACGAAGCGCCCAAAGTCCGTACCACCATCGATGCCTATCTGAACATCAAATCCCCCTATGAACGGGTGCGGATCACCATGATGATCAAGCGCCTGAGCAAAGACTACGTCATCAAATGCTCCCCCTGTCACGACGACTACGCCAACGGGGTGATCGGTCCGTCACTGCTGGACAAGAACGGGACGTTCATCTATGACCGTATCCAGGCCTTCAAGACCGGCAAAAAGGACAACCCGCTCATGAAAGAGCTGGTCAGTCAGATCGACGACGCCCAGCTTAAAGCGCTGGCAGACGAGATCGCAAACTTCAACAAAGAAATCCGTAAAATGAGGAGAGGAAAATGAAACACATCATCGCAGCTGTCACCATCGGCCTGGCCGTCTGGGCCTCGGTCTACATGGCCAATCTCGACCGGGAGGTCCACAAACTCGACCGCATCGCCAAACTGATCAAAAGCACCGCCATGGAGGATACCAAACTCGGCGGAGTCAAACCCAAAGCCAAACCGGTGACGGTTCACAAGACGCAATCTGCCCAGTCCGGTCAGAGCAAAGAGATGGAGGAGAAGCTGAGAGCCCTCAAAGAGAAAGCGGGGAACCTCGCTGCTTTCAGCGTCAGCCCCCTTTATAAAAACAAATGCGCCTCCTGTCACGGTAACGTCGGTGAGGGGATCATCGGTCCCAAGCTGATGGGGCGGGACAAAGAGTACATTCTGGCCAACCTCAAAGCGTTCAAGGCCGGTACCCGCAAGAACTACGTCATGTACGGATTGCTCAGCCGGCTCAACGAGAGCCAGCTTGAGCAGCTTGCCGAAGAGATCGGGACATTCCAGGCCAAATGGGATGCCGCCAACAAACAATAACCGTATCAGGAGCCTAAGATGGATCGCTACAACAGCTCGATTCGAGAGATACTCAATGCGTCGCTTCTCTCGACGCTGTACTACAAGACCAAAGAGGGGAAGACCCGTCTGACGATTCGGGCATGGCGATGGATCACCATCATCCTGATCAACCTGGCGTTCTTCCTCTCCTTCCATGTCGATATCCAGCTGCTGGAGGGGACGCTTAACGGCTCCCGGCTGCTGGGCTTTCACCTGATCGATCCGTTTACCGGGCTGGAGATCTGGGCGGCGGAGCATCATATCCATACCAACGTCATCATCGGAACGGCGACGCTGGTGGCGTTTTATTTCCTCTTCGGGGGCAAAGCGTACTGTTCGTGGGTCTGCCCGTATGGCTTTCTCAGTGAGATCGGAGAACATATCCATCTCAAGCTGGTGCGCAAAAAGATCATCAAAGAGCACAAGTTCGACCCCCGCTACCGCTTTGTCTTCTGGCTGGCTTTTCTGGCCGCCGCGGCGATCGATGGGTATCTGGTCTTCGAGGTGATCAACCCCATCGGGATCATCAGCCGTTTTATCACCTACGGCTGGACGCTGGGGATCGTGTGGGTACTGATCATCCTGGCGTTTGAGATCTTCTTCTCCCGCCGGGCGTGGTGTACCTATGTCTGTCCGGTGGGAACCACTTACAATTTCCTCGGCTGGATCAGCATGACCAAGCCCAAATGGGACATGGACAAATGCGACCACTGCAACGCCTGCATCCGGGCCTGCCCCGAGGATCATGTGCTTGAGTTCATCAAGCCCAAGTACGACAAAGAGCGCAAAGAGAAAGGGATCACCACCCAGCTGGTCACGAACGGCGACTGCACGCTTTGCGGCCGCTGCATGGATGTGTGCCACACCGACGCGTACAACTACGACTTCCGCCTCAAGGATCTGGTCTAATGGCATTGGTAGAAGCGACAAACGTCTCCAAGAGCTTCATGGGTACGCGGGTACTCGATGGGGTGAATCTGTCGATAGAAGCGGGAGACCGCATCGCAATGATGGGGCCTAACGGTGCGGGCAAGACCACACTGGTGCGGGCGATGCTGGGCTTTTACCGGATCGATGAGGGGCAGATCCGTGTCGATGGGTTCGATCCGATGCACGAGCGGGTCAAGGTGCTGGAAAATGTGAGCTTCATCCCCCAGACCCCGCCGCCGGTGCGGTTGAGCATTGATGAACTGCTGGGTTTTGTCGAGCGCAGCAGCGGCACGCAGCGCAGCGCGATCGTCGAAGAGGCCTCCCGGATGGATCTGGAACTGAACCACCATCTAAAAAAGCCGTTTTTCAAGCTCAGCGGCGGGATGAAACAGAAGCTCCTTATCGCCATTGCGTTATCCAAAAAGAGCGATCTTCTGATCTTCGACGAGCCCACGGCCAACCTCGACCCCAAAGGGCGGGAGCAGTTCTATCATCTCCTTGAAGAGGTGGACGAAACGGTCTCGACCCTGTTTATTACCCATCGACTCGATGAGATTCGACCGCTGGTCAA
>Ga0256843_1002098_pt1 | contig 14897 bp, 10 predicted proteins | sample AlvinellametaG_FD_191572 | JGI IMG/M metagenome (GOLD analysis project Ga0256843, IMG submission 191572) | Pompeii worm associated microbial communities from hydrothermal vent at the East Pacific Rise, Pacific Ocean - Alvinella | ecosystem: Host-associated > Annelida > Integument > Unclassified ... | reverse complement strand
AGAAGTAAGAGTGAAGAGTGTTGGTATGCTTTTTGGTCAAAAAGCTTTTATGATTAAGGTTAGGATAAAGCAACCTTTGTCATATTTCCTCACTCCTCACTCCTCACTCCTCACTCGCTCCAGCGTAGAATGCTCTCTCAAACGCCTCTTGAATGCGTTCTTGGTGTCGATGATCTTTTACCTGCTCAATAAGGGTATTGGCAAAGGCAATCACGAGTATCTTTCGTGCTTCTACTTTGCTAATACCACGGGAGCGGAGGTAGAATAGCTGTTTCTCATCGAGCTGTCCGGTGGTAGAGCCGTGACTGGCTTCAAGCTCATCGATGTAGATCTCAAGTTGTGGTTTACTTGCCATATAGGCCTTTTCATTAAGCAGTATCGCCTTGGCATTTTGGTGTGCTTTTGTCCATTTGGCAGTAGGTTCTACTTTAATGAGTGCATCAAAAATACCGCGTGAAGCTCCATCTAGAATATTTTTGGCCTCTTGTGTAGAGGTGGCGTGTTCTCCTTGGTGGATGATCTGGCTGATGGTACCTCTTTGCGCGTCATTGTTAAGGTAAAGCAGATGCCCCGCATCGATGTGGGCACGATTCTCAAGGGTTGCTCGAATGAGTTGAAGCCCCATTCCCTGGCCAAAGTCAAAGCTTTTGAAGATGGCATTGGCCTCTTTTTGCAGATGGAGTTGGTGCGAGGCAATCAGTGCGTAACGCTCTGTTGGCATATAGTGGTTTTTTAAAATACGCAGTGTACTGTGTGGGGCTACGGTAATATCGTAACCATACAGAACAAGCGTATTGTCAATATCTGCTTCATGGAAGCTTTCAAAGATGGTAGCATGGCGGTTGGCCTGGTTTGCAATGGCAATACGGTAAGCGATTATTGCATTGCTTTGGGTAAAGTGGTGCTCTATCTCTACATCGGCATCACCATCAAGATCGATCTTGATGGTATGAGGAGTCAGAAGGTGTCCAAGGTAGTAGAGTGGATCAAAGTGATCGTGAGTAGGCATTGAAGCGTTCTCATAGTAGATACGCATCCCTTTGGGGGCATGGGTAACAACACCATCTACAATCACAATTTGCTCTGCCTCTTCGATGGCTTTGGGTACATAGGTAAGGGTGCGGTAGTCTGCCTCAAGAAGCGATTCGATATGAAAGTAGCGGTAGGCTTCACTCTTTTTGGTAGGAATACCCAACCCAAGCAGGGCTTTTAGTGCCGGATCATCTTGCTTTACACCCAATAGAGCAGCGGCCTGTTGGGGTGTGCTGTGTTTGAGTTCGTTCACTCTCATTACGCTTCCTCAACAATGCTGTCGTACCCGTGCTCTTCGAGGTATCCTACCAGCTCCGGCCCTGCTGTTTTGATCACTTTGCCATCTTTGAGTACATGGATGTAGTCTGGTTCGATGTAGTCTAAGATACGGCTGTAGTGGGTAATAACAAGGAAGGTGCGTTTGCCGTCTTTCATCTTGTTGATCCCTTCACTCACTGCTCTTAGTGCATCGATGTCAAGTCCCGAGTCGATCTCGTCAAGGATGATGACATCGGGTTGAAGCATCAGCATCTGAAGAATCTCGTTTCGTTTCTTCTCTCCACCGGAGAAGCCCTCATTGAGTGAACGGCTTATCATATCGGCTTTCATACCAAGCATCTCAAGGTGTTTTTTCATCTCTCTAAGAAACTCTGCGGCGTTGAGCTCCTCTTTGCCTTCATGTTTGCGTTTGGCATTGAGTGCGGTTCTTAAAAAGTAGGCGTTGTTGACACCAGGGATCTCTACAGGGTGTTGAAAACTCAAAAAGATACCCTCTAGTGCTCTCTCTTCAGGCTCCATCTCAACAATGCTCTTGCCTTTGTAGAGGATCTCTCCGCTTGTGACTTCAACATCGTAGTGGCCAACAATGGTTTTGCTCAATGTCGATTTACCTGCACCGTTTGGCCCCATGATTGCATGGACTTTACCCGGTTCAAGATCGAGGTTGAGCCCTTTTAGGATCTCTTTTTCACCAATCTTTGCATGTATATCTTTAATCTCCAATACTTTACTCATCCTACACTTCCTTCCAATGTTAATTCTAATAGTGCTTTTGCTTCAACAGCATACTCCATAGGCAGCTGACTAAATACCTCTTTGCAGAACCCGTGAACGATCATGCTTACGGCACTCTCTTCGTCTATGCCTCTTTGTCGCAGATAGAAAAGCTGTTCATCACTTATTTTGCTGGTGGTTGCTTCATGCTCAACCTGCCCTTGTGTATCTTTGCTCTCAAGGTAGGGGAAGGTGTGTGCCCCACACTGGTTACCAATAAGCAGCGAGTCGCACTCGGAGTAGTTTCTTGCCCCTGTAGCGTTGCGGCCTATCTTGACAAGTCCTCTATAGGTGTTCTGCCCCTTCATTGCCGAGATCCCCTTAGAGATGATCGTAGAGCTTGTGTTCTTGCCCAGATGTATCATCTTGGTTCCTGTATCGGCTTGTTGGGCCAGGGTGGTGACAGCCACAGAGTAGAACTCGCCTACGGAGTTGTCTCCTTTTAAAATACAGCTTGGGTACTTCCATGTAATGGCAGAACCTGTCTCAACCTGTGTCCAGCTTATTTTGGCATTCTCACCTTCGCAGATACCGCGTTTGGTCACAAAGTTGTAGATACCCCCTTTGCCGTTCTCATCACCAGGGTACCAGTTTTGAATGGTAGAGTATTTGATCTCGGCATCTTTCATCGCTATGAGTTCGACAACTGCTGCATGGAGTTGGTTCTCATCACGCATGGGTGCCGAACACCCTTCGTTGTAACTGACATAGCTGCCTTCATCGGCTACGATGAGGGTTCGTTCAAACTGTCCGGTATTGAGGGCATTGATACGAAAATAGGTACTAAGCTCCATAGGGCAGCGTACCCCTTTGGGGATGTAGACAAAGGTTCCATCAGTAAAGACAGCTGAGTTGAGTGCCGCAAAGAAGTTGTCTGTCATAGGAACAACAGAGTACATATATTTCTTAATGAGTTCCGGGTAGTCACGGATCGCCTCTGAGATAGAGCAGAAAATCACACCGTGTTTTTCCAGCTCGGCCTGGTAGGTGGTTTTGACAGAGACAGAGTCTACCACCGCATCAACAGCGACTTTGACACCGGCAAGTTGCTTCTGCTCCTCAAGAGGGATCCCCAGCTTGTTGTATGCTTCCAGAATTTTCGGATCGACTTCATCAAGGCTCTCTGGCCCACCTGTCTTTGGTGCAGCATAGTAAGAGATCGACTGGTAGTCAATAGGTTCATACGCTAGCTTACCCCAGTGCGGCTCTTCCATCTGCTGCCATTTTTTAAGTGCCTTGAGGCGAAGCTCAAGCATCCACTCAGGCTCCTCTTTCTTTTTCGATATAAAACGAATGGTATCTTCGTTTAGTCCGGGTGGTACGATGTCGGTTTCGATATCTATCTCAAAACCCAGTTCATACTCACCTGAGACAGCTTTGTTTATCTCTTCTTGTGCCATGATTTTTCCTAATTCGGAGTTGTTATGTATGATTTATAGCATAAAAGCTATATAGAGGTCAAGAGCAGTAAGGATTTTTTTTAATCAAGGCAGACAACACAGTTTTTGCCTTCGTTTTTTGCTTGATAGAGTGCATTGTCTCCACGATGTATAAAGGCCTCTAGTGATTCACCTTTTTGGTAGGCAACAACACCAAAACTTGCTGTCACTTTTTGTAGTGGGGAGAAGTGGGTAGCCTCTATGGTGTGACGTATACGTTCGGCTATCTGTGCTCCGATACGTACATCCGTTTGAGAGAGTATAATAACAAACTCCTCTCCACCCCAACGTGCGGCAATATCGTGTTTTCGTACCTCTTGCAGTAAAATCTCTCCAAATTTTTGCAATACGGTATCACCCACATGGTGTCCGAACTGATCGTTGATAATTTTAAAGTTGTCGATATCTAGTACGATCAGGGTTAGGGCATCTGTTTGTCCATGGTGGGCAGTGGCGTTGGTAAACCACTCTTGCAGTCCACGTCGGTTAGAGACATTGGTAAGTTGATCGTGTGTTGCCAAATAGGCTTTTTCTTGAAGAAGCAGCTCTTTTTTCTTGAGCTGTTTATGCTGTTCATGTACCTTCTGCTCCAATGAGAGTTTATATTCAATATTCTCATATCGCAGTTTAATTTGCTGAATGGTTTTGGCCAATGTCTGTTCGAACTGCTGAAGATCAAGCGGTTTGAGCAGGTATCCGTCAACTCCCAGCTTAATTGCACTATGCAGTAGTGCCGTATCATCATAGGCAGAGAATACTAAAACCGGAATATCCTCATTATATTCGCGTATGGCTTCTATCATGGCTATGCCATCCATGTGGGGCATAGAGATATCGGTAATGATCAGATCTATCTGGTATATTTTGAGTTTTTTCAGGCCATCTTTACCATCATTGGCGGCAATGATGCTGTCGAAGTAGTTTTGCAAAAATGTCAGCATCATATGTTGTGTCTCTAGGTGGTTCTCAACATAGAGGACAGTAAGGTTCTTTCCAAAGTCAAGTATTGTTTCTCTTTTCATCGATGCTATCCCATTTTTGCAGCAGTATCTCTAAGTATAGCATAAAAATATCACTTCAACTTCTTAGTGTGTCATATATAAGGGAAAATGTGAGTTATTTTGAAGTAGGTGGAGCGGGAGACGGGACTCGAACCCGCGACCCTCAGCTTGGAAGGCTGACGCTCTAGCCAACTGAGCTACTCCCGCATGGAGTTCTATCTGAAAGTTCAGATAAGGCTTTTTTTTAAATGGTTGCGTAGAACAAACCCCAAAACACGACTAGTCATGTGAGCCCTCTGCTGAAGAGGTCACAGCGACAGCGTAGTGATTTGGGCTTTGCTCAAAACGCGTCCCAATAAGTGGTACCTCGGGTCGGAGTCGAACCGACACGGCCGAAGCCACCAGATTTTGAGTCTGGCGTGTCTACCAATTCCACCACCGAGGCACAATTACATCCGAAAATGTAGGTGGCATTTTACGCAAGGAAACTTAAAGAGAGATGATTTTTGGTAAGAAAGTGTAAAAAATGACATTTTGGCACATTTTCATACCCTGCTAAACTTTCTGTGATATAATATCTCCCATTAATAAATATCAATTTTTATGTATGAGGATCTGTTGTGAAAGCCACAATTATTGTAGCGGCTATAGTCTTTGCCTATGCCATTTTATCTACCTTTTTTAGAGATACGGCCATTGCCGGTAATATTGGAAAGAGTATTGGTGATACCAATATATACCTCTTTGGATACTTTGCCTATATTAATATTGCACTGCTCTTTTATCCGCTGTATCGACTCTATAAAGATGAAGAGGTGAGAAAGAGTTTAGATTTCTACTTAGGGTGGTTACTCTTTTTTATAGCCATAATACTACTTGAAGGGCTTTTGTTCGAGAGTGAAAACGCAGGTATTATCGGTACGCAGATTGTCTCATTCTTGCTACCTTATATCGGAAAGGTTGGGGTGTGGCTCCTTTGGCTGATGGTGATCTCTCTTGTCTTTATTTTTGCCTTGGGAGATGAGTTTATCTGGAAGATGCCACAGGTGCCCAACACAGTCAAACGCAAAGAGCAGTCACTATATGCTGAGGAGCCTGTAGCTTCAGAAGATATCTACGCTGAGCCTCATGCAAAAGAGCCATTGGGTGAAAAAGTCTCCGAAGGGGTTGCCAAAGTGGCAAAAACACTTATGACAAACCCTTTTGCATCACCACGTTTAGAAGATGAGATGATGCCGCTGCATACACAAAAGAGTGCAACGCAACCATCTCAAGAGCCAAAGGAAGCAGAAGAAGAGATCAATACCTCTGCTCAGGCAGATCTATCGTCTATTGCATCACAGCAAGTGGTAGAAAGTGAAGAGATAGAAGATCCGGTGCTTGAGGAGATTATGGAGTTTGAGCCGCCTTTAGAGCCTGTTGATCAAGTTAAAAAGCCTCAAGAGCTAAAGAGCCCAGAAGCTCCAAAAACAGTCGCAAAAACGAAAAAAGAGGTTGAGGAAAAAAGTGCAAAAAACTCAGGTGTACAGATTGTCAATGAGCTAGAAGAGAACTCAAAGCTGATGCAGACACTTGAGCGTGGCAAGGTGGAGAAACCTAAAAACTTTAAACTGCCGAAACTAGAGTTTCTACAGAAGGCACCAAAACTTAAAAAACGTGTTAACGAAGCAGAGATAGACAAGAAGTCTGGCAACCTGCTTGAGAAGTTAAAATTATTTAATATTAACGGTGACATCGTTCGAACCTATACCGGGCCGTTGGTAACGACGTTTGAGTTTAAACCTGCCCCCAATGTGAAAGTCTCAAAGATCCTTGGACTGCAAGATGATCTTGCGATGGCACTGAGTGCAGAGACGATCCGTATTCAGGCTCCTATTCCTGGGCGTGATGTGGTGGGCATTGAGATTCCAAATGAGAACAGAGATATCATCTACCTGCGTGAGATTCTCGAGAGTGAACTGTTTCAAACTTCAAGTTCACCACTCACCATCGCCTTGGGAAAAGATATTGTCGGAAAGCCGTTCATTACCGATATCAAGAAGCTGCCGCATCTACTCATTGCAGGGACAACCGGTTCAGGAAAGTCGGTAGGGATCAATGCGATGATCCTTTCACTGCTCTACAAGAACGATCCTGAGCATTTAAAGTTGATGATGATCGATCCGAAGATGTTGGAGTTTTCTATTTACGATGACATCCCACACCTCATAACACCGGTGATTACAGAGCCTAAAAAGGCGATTGCTGCACTGGCAAACATGGTAGGTGAGATGGAGAGACGATACCGCCTGATGGCAGACAAACGTACCAAAAACATAGATAACTATAACGAAAAGGTAAAAAAAGATGGCTCTGCCGAGCCGATGCCGTTTATTGTGATCATTATCGATGAGTTGGCAGATCTGATGATGAATGGTGGTAAAGAGGTAGAGAACTCGATTGCCCGTCTGGCACAAAAATCAAGAGCGTGTGGTATTCACCTTATTGTGGCTACTCAGCGTCCTAGTGTCGATGTTGTCACCGGTATCATCAAGGCCAATCTCCCTTCACGTTTGAGTTATCGTGTAGGGCAGAAGATAGACTCTAAAGTCATTTTGGACTCAACCGGTGCAGAGAGTCTTTTAGGGCGTGGTGACGGACTCTTTACACCTCCTGGTACAACAGGGTTGGTACGTATCCATGCACCTTGGGCAACCGAGGAGGAGATCGAGAAGATCGTTGAGTTCATCAAGGCTCAACGTGCACCGGAGTATGACGAGAGCTACCTCATAGAAGGAGGTGGTGCCACACTTGAGAAGGGTGAAGAGAATATTGATCTCGATCCTCTCTATGAAGAGGCCAAAGCCGTTGTGCTCTCTGACAAAAAGACATCGATCTCATACTTGCAGCGTAAACTGCAAATTGGCTATAACCGTTCGGCCAATATTATTGAGCAGTTACAGGCTATGGGCGTCTTGTCAGAACCAAATGCCAAAGGAAACAGGGAGATACTGGAGTAGCTCTCTTTTTTGGTAACACCGGGCTTAAAAAAGCCCATTTTTCTGTAACAATCTGATACACCTTTTTTAAGAACTTTTCCCCAACTTATCATTCAAATAAGATTTAACCCTATTTCGCTAATATTAAGCTACAAAACCCGAGTAGATAGTTTTTATTTTGGGTAAATCATACAGATAGGAGACCAATATGGCCTTAGTTGAAGAGTATAAAGCACATACGAAAGAGCGTGAGAAGCTTGGTGTTCCACCACTTCCGTTGACTGCAGAGCAGACAGCAGAGTTGGTTGAACTTTTAAAAGCAGATCCAATTGTAGAAGAGGAGTATCTTCTTGATCTTTTGAAGAATCACGTTCCAGCAGGTGTTGATGATGCAGCATATGTCAAAGCAGCATTCCTTAACGCTATTGTAACCGGTGATGCACACTGTAAAGCATTGACTCCGGTAGATGCTATTAAGATCCTTGGAAGTATGTTGGGTGGATTTAACGTAGGCCCATTGGTTGAAGCACTAAAATCGAACCATGTTGAGATCGCACAGGCAGCGGCAGATGAACTTAAAAATACGATTCTTGTTTATGATGCCTTCAATACTGTAAAAGATCTTATGGACGAAGGTAACAGCTTTGCAAAAGAGGTTATTGAGTCTTGGGCAAATGCAGAGTGGTTTACCAACAAGCCGGAGCTTGAAAAAGAGATCACACTTACTGTCTACAAAGTACCTGGTGAGACAAACACAGATGACCTCTCTCCTGCGTCTGAAGCCTTTACAAGAGCAGATATCCCACTTCATGCAAATGCATTCTTGGTTGCAAGAATGGAGAAGCCGCTTGAGACAATGGCTGAGCTTAAGAAAAAAGGGCACCCACTTGCGTATGTTGGTGATGTTGTAGGTACAGGAAGTTCTAGAAAATCCGGTATCAACTCTGTACAGTGGCATATGGGACGTGACATTCCTGGTATTCCTAACAAGAGAACAGGTGGGGTGGTTATTGGTTCTATTATTGCTCCTATCTTCTTTAACACAGCAGAAGATTCAGGGTGTCTTCCTATTCAAGCTCCTGTAGATAAACTTGAAACAGGTGATGTGATCGTTGTAAAACCATTTGAAGGTGTGATCGAAAAAGATGGTGAGGTTGTAAGTGAGTTCAAACTTGAGCCAAACACATTGCCAGATGAGATGAGAGCGGGTGGACGTATTCCGCTTATCATTGGAAAAGGGTTGACTACCAAAGCAAGAGAAGCACTCGGTATGGGGCCAGATGAGATCTTCCTTAGACCAGAGCAACCTGCAGACAACGGTAAAGGGTATACCCTTGCACAGAAGATGGTAGGTAAAGCGTGTGGTATGGAGGGTGTAAAACCTGGTGTCTACTGTGAGCCGGTATGTACCACTGTAGGTTCACAAGATACAACTGGGCCAATGACAAGAGATGAGATCAAAGAACTTGCAGCACTCAGCTTTGGTGCAGACTTTGTACTTCAGTCATTCTGTCACACTGCGGCGTATCCAAAACCAGCCGATATTGAGCTTCAGCACACACTGCCTAAGTTCTGGACAGAGAGAAAAGGGTTCATCCTTAGACCAGGTGATGGGGTTATCCACAGTTGGCTAAACAGAATGTGTCTACCAGATACAGTAGGTACAGGTGGAGACTCTCACACCAGATTCCCAATCGGTATCTCATTCCCTGCAGGTTCCGGGCTTGTTGCATTTGCAGCGGTAACCGGTATGATGCCTCTTACAATGCCTGAGTCGGTATTGGTTAGATTCAAAGGTGAGATGCAACCAGGAATTACACTGCGTGATCTTGTGAACGCTATCCCTTACCAAGCGATCAAAGATGGCCTCTTGACAGTCGAGAAGAAAGGTAAGAAGAATATCTTTGCCGGACGTGTACTTGAAATCGAAGGGCTTGAGAACTTGAAGTGTGAACAGGCGTTTGAGCTTTCAGATGCTTCAGCTGAGCGTTCTGCAGCGGCGTGTACTGTTAAATTGAACAAAGAGCCTATCATTGAGTACCTTGAGTCTAACATTGTACTTATCGAAGAGCTTATTGAACAAGGGTATGAAGATAAAGAGACACTCAAGCGTCGTGCAGACAAAATGAGAGAGTGGCTTAAAAATCCAGAGCTTCTTGAAGCAGATAAAGATGCTGAGTATGCAGCGGTTATCGAGATCGATCTTAACGAGATCACTGAACCGATCTTGGCATGTCCTAATGATCCTGATGATGTGGCAACACTCTCTGAGATCTTGGCTGATCCAAACAGACCAAACGAGAAGATCGATGAAGTATTCGTTGGTTCTTGTATGACAAACATCGGGCTCTTCAGAGCACTTGGTGAAGTACTTAAAGGTGAGGGTGCCGTAAAATCTAAACTCTGGATCGCACCACCAACCAAAATGGATGAGAAGCAGCTTATTGAAGAGGGTTACTTCTCTATCTTTGGAACAGCGGGTGCAAGAACAGAGATTCCTGGATGTTCACTCTGTATGGGTAACCAGGCTCGTGTTGCAGACAATGCCATTGTATTCTCAACCAGTACAAGAAACTTTGACAACCGCCTTGGTAAAGGGGCACAAGTATACCTTGGTTCTGCAGAGGTTGCCGCAGTTGCAGCACTGCTTGGACGTCTCCCGACAAAAGAGGAGTATCTTGAGATCATGAACAGAAAAATTACAGATGACAATAAAGAGAGCGTCTATAAATATCTCAACTTCAATCAAGTAAGCAAAGAGCAACTTGATGCAATGGTACGCTAAGACGTACCGCTTCCCCTCTTGGGGAAGCATCTACCTTCTACCGCACAACGATATTAGTAAAGTGACACAATGAACAGAAAAACCAATCAACAACCACTACGTATTTTGCATTTTAGTGATATCCATGTGAGTGCCTTTGTAGGTAAAATGAGGTGGGACAAGTGGTTTAGCAAACGTGGTATAGGAGCATTGAATCTTCTTAGAGGACGTGCCAAGTACTTTGATGATGTCAATCAAAAAGTAGAAGCCCTGATCCGGTTTAAAGAGGCAGAGAAGATCGATCTTGTCATCAATACAGGAGACTATACGGCACTTGGGCTTGAGCATGAATTACAAGAGGCAAGGCGTCTTGTTGCACCATTGATGAATCCGCCACAACGTTATGTGACAGTTCCTGGCAACCATGACATCTATGTGCATGAGAGTAAGAGTCACTACCGCTTCTCTGAGCAGTTTTGCAGTGTCTTGCAAAATGATCTTCCAGAGTATTGTCGTGGTGGGCACTTTCCGTTGGTACGTCTGGTTGGGGATGATGTGGCCGTTGTAGCGATTAATAGTGCAAAACCAAATCCGTGGCCCTGGCGATCGGATGGCCATATACCTACCGTACAGCTTGAGGCGTTAGATACCCTTTTAGATGATGAACGACTCAAGCAAAGAGTTGTTTTTGTAATGACACACTATGCACCACGTCTAGCCAACGGCCAACCCGATAAAAAGCTTCATGGTCTGCACAATGCCGATGCCTTTTTAAACATATGCAGTAAAATTGACAAAGGTGCCATTTTATTTGGGCATATTCATCGTACCTACCGTGTTGACATTCCTGAACTCTCTATTCCGCTTTATTGTGCCGGAAGTGCTACGATGAAAGGCCGAGAAGGGGCTTGGGTATATGAAGTATCGAATGGAAAGATAGAGGCAAAGGCATTGGGGTGGAACGGTGAAACTTATGGTTATAAAGAGGGGTAACTCTCTTTATTTTTATGTTAGAATACCCTATTACTTCCAGTTGAGGAACCTTTGTGAAAATAGCGGACAAAAAAGCTCTCAAACGAGAGTCTATCATACAAACAGCCCTACAGCTCTTCTCTAGTAACGGGTTTCACCGTACAACCATTCCCGACATTGCCAAAAAGCTGGGTATGAGTGTAGGAAACCTCTACAACTACTTTGCTTCCAAAGATATTTTAGCCAAAGAGATTATCAAATACACCTCTGAAGTGTTGGGTGAGGAGATCAGGCAGATCAATATGCTCGATATCAGCTCTCAAGAGAAGATACGCAAGATTGTAGCTGTCTACTTTTCGATGGCTCAGCAGAAGCCTGAGATGATCGAGTACTTTTTGCGTGTTTTCCTTTCGCACAGGGAAGTCTTTAAAGATGGGTGCGAAGGGATGACATGCGTAAGCGGATTCATTACAGAGATTATGATCTTTTTTGATGACGGTGTCAGCCGTGGAGAGCTACGCAACCAAGACTTCTTCTCTGCTTTCGGGCTCTTTATGGGGTATCTTGGCGGTATGGTTTTCTTAAAAGGTGAAGCGATGCTTCCCAAAGCGTTAGATGACTACATCGATGATATCTCTCGAAACATCTACTACGCACTCAAAAGTGAATGATGCCAAAGCCTACGATTATCTGGTTACAGTCTATCAGTTGTAACGGTAACAGCCACTCTTTTCTCAACCACCCAGAGCTCTTCTCTTTGCTATCGCACTTTCAGATACTCTACCATCCGATCTTAGAGAGTGACTATACGCTTACTCAGGTGCTCAAGTGTGAGGTAAGCTGCGATATTCTCATTTTGGAAGGGGCGTTTAGAGAAGAGGGGATGCAAAAAGAGGGGGTAGAGATCTTCGAGGTGGCAAAGTGGTATGCCAAAGAGGCAAAACACATTATTACTGCTGGAACCTGTGCCACTTTTGGCGGAGTGTTTAAAGCGTACGATCCTGCAAAGATACGGGGATTTTGTTTTGATGGCGAGTCGTGGATTGAAGAGACAAGAGCATTTGAGAAGAAGCTCATCTCTCTGCCTGGTTGTCCCATACACCCCAGATGGCTCTCTTATGTCTTGATGATGTTGGCCAAAGGTAAAACGATCCCGTTAGATGCCATGCACCGTCCCCAGGAGCTCTATGCCGTAACGGTACATACGGGGTGTGTACGCAATGAGTACTTTGAGTGGAAAGTCGATACCAAAGGCTTTGGGCTTAAAGAGGGGTGTCTCTTTTATGAACAGGGGTGTCAGGGCCCTTACACGCGGGGGAGTTGCAACAAGATACTCTGGAACGATGTCAACTCCAAAACCAATGCAGGAACGCCTTGCTTTGGATGTACGGAGCCTGAATTTCCCAAATCTTTACTTTTTCAAACCAAAACCAATATGGGAATTCCTGCCAAGATGCCTCTTGGCATACCGCGTCGTGCCTACCTTACAGCAACCGGTGTGGCAAAGAGTTTCAAAATAAAACGGTTTGAAGAGAGGTTGATCTCTTATGAAGATTAAACAGCTTATTGAAAAGATCGAAGGGGAGGCGACACTTGATTTCACCATGAAGCATGGCCGTGTTGCCGATGTACACATTGGGTTTGGCCTCTACCGGGGCATCGAGCAGATCCTTGAAGGAAGAGCCCCAAGCGATGCACTTGTTATCACCCCGCGGGTGTGTGGTATCTGCAACCATGCCCATCTGATGGGGGCGGTTGAGGCTCTGGAGTCGGCGTACCAAAATGCCGGTATCGACATTGCCATTACCCCCAAAGCGGCCAAGATACGCCATTTTACCTTGGCGTGTGAGCTCATTCAAAACCATATGAAATGGTTTTATATGGTGATGATGCCTCAGCTAGAAAAGCTTACAGGCGAGGTGAGTGGTGAGAATCATATGCTCAAGGCCTCTTATATCTCAACTACCATAACCAAGGCACTGGCACTTTTTGCCGGGCAGTGGCCCCATAGCTCGTATGCGGTGGTGGGTGGAGTAACATGTGATCCTACCTATGTAGAGGTGATGCAAGCACAGAGTCTGATTGATGAGTCGATACGCTTTTTTGAGCAGATGGTTGTGGGGATGCCCTTTAGCCGTTATCAAACATTGCAAAAGCGTGGGCAGATGCATGAGATAGGGGGTGATCTGGGGCGTATGCTTCACCTCATAGGAATGCATGGCATGGCACACCTTGGCAGTAGCCACGATCGGTTTATTGTCTTTGGTGAAGGGGAGCTCTTTTGTTCAGGAAAATCACTGGCCACGACAGTATCGAATGTGGATCTGAAGTATGTTGAGGAGTCGCCACAAGAAGGAACCATGGCAAAAGCGGTTACCTATAAAGGCAGACTCTACGAAACAGGCCCTCTGGCACGGGCCATGGTGCAAAAGCGTCCTTTGGTGAAGTCATTGCACAAACACTACAAAGATGGGTTGGTTACACGCTTTTTTGCCAGAGTTGACGAGGCACTTTTTTTGCTGGAGTCGTGTAAAGAGATACTCAATACGCTTGTGCTTGACGAGCCCTCTGCAACACGCCTTCATCTCCCTAAACTAGAGACAGCAGAAGGGGTGGGTGCTGTTGAGGCTGCCAGAGGCTCACTTATACACAAAACCGTTATTAAAGAGGGGAAGATCGCACAGTATGAGATTATTGTTCCGACACAATGGAACTTGAGTATGGGTAACGAAAAAGAGAGAGGTGTGGCCGTAGAGGCGATGGTGGGGCTCTCTTCGGCAGATGAGGCCTCTTTTATCTTCCGTTCGTTTGACATCTGCTCCGTCTGTACCACGCAATAACCGACTTTTGACGACAATATTGGTAACTTTTTTCATAAAAACAATTTAAATGAATAATCATTCATTTTGGCTTAAGTAATCTTTTCTTAGAATACTGAATAGTGATTCATTTTAGGATACTTCCGTCTCTTAAAATGGGCTAATCAAGAAAAGGAGCAAGAATGGGTACCGATAAGATCGAGTCTGTAAAGTCTCTCTTTACAGCACAAAGTGCCAAAGTAGATACAAACCGAGGTGATGCCTACTACGAAAAACTCTACGATCAGTGTAGAGCAAGACTGGATGCACTCAAGCAACTACCGCCAGTAAGCAATCGAATGGACTTTAGCAAGAGTATTGAAGAGGAGGGGGTGAACCGTCGTGATTTCATGAAGTGGGCCTCTGCTACAACAGCGATGTTGATGCTACCTGCCTCTTTTACACCGCTAGTAGCAGAAGCGGCAGTTTTGATGAACCGTGTACCGGTTGTCTGGATCGAGCTTCAAGATTGTGCGGGTAACTCCGAAGCACTGCTTAGAAGTGACGGGCCAAAAGTCGATGAGATTATTCTTGACATTATCTCTTTGGAGTTCCATGAGACGCTGATGGCACCATCGGGGCATCAGGCAGAGAAACAGCTAGAAGAGGCGATTGAGCACTTCAAGGGTAAATACCTTCTCTTTGTTGAGGGTTCTATTCCTATGGGGATGGACGGACAGTTCGGTACCATCGGTGCGAAGGGTGAGACATTTGTAGATCACCTGACACGCCTCTCTAAAGATGCAGCGGCTATTGTTGCGGTTGGTTCATGTGCGACATTTGGTGGTATTCCGGCAGCG
>Ga0256843_1002097_pt1 | contig 14898 bp, 16 predicted proteins | sample AlvinellametaG_FD_191572 | JGI IMG/M metagenome (GOLD analysis project Ga0256843, IMG submission 191572) | Pompeii worm associated microbial communities from hydrothermal vent at the East Pacific Rise, Pacific Ocean - Alvinella | ecosystem: Host-associated > Annelida > Integument > Unclassified ... | reverse complement strand
CTATCGTGAACTTTCCCATGGAAGTTTCTCACTGAAAGACTTTTACCGTCGACGTTTCCGGCGTATCGTTCCGGCCCTTTTCGTCGTCACCATCTTCAGCTTGATCATCGGAGTTTTTCTCCTCCCGCCCAATCTGCTCAAGGATCTGGGAAAGAGTGCGGAATATACCGCCTTTTTCGCATCCAACATCTACTTTTATCATCATAGCGGCTATTTCGATGTCGCTTCTACGCTGAAACCCCTTCTTCATACCTGGTCTCTGGCCGTCGAGGAGCAATACTATCTCTTCTTCCCCTTCATGATGCTTTGGCTGTTTATTCCGGACAGACTGACACGACTGCGCAAAGGGATCCTGCTGTTGCTGGCGTTGTCCCTGATTCTTTCCATATTCATCACCCCCGTCAACCGTACCTTCGCCTTTTATCTTCTTCCCACCCGGATCTGGGAGTTTTTTATCGGCGTAGTTTCCGCAGTCGGAATCGTTCCCGTACTGCGTCATCGTACTACCCGAGAGCTTTGGGCCTTGCTTGGAGCCGTATTGATCGTCGTTTCCGTCATTTTCTATACCGACCGTCTGAATTTCCCCGGATTCTGGGCCTTGCTCCCGGCGCTCGGAACAGCATTGATTCTCCATACCTCGACAGCCTCGGATTACACCCTGATCTCCAGAGTCTTAAGCTGGAAACCTCTGGTCGGTATCGGAACGATCTCCTATTCTCTTTATCTTTGGCATTGGCCTATACTGGTTTATGGAAAGCTTTACTATCTCCAGGAGATTCCATTCATTACTCTGATCCTGCTTCTGGCGATGGCCTTCCTGCTCGCCTGGGCCTCCTGGCGCTTTGTCGAAGTCCCCTTCCGTAGAGAAGTGACACCCATCCAACGCCGCTGGGGAACTTTTCGGGTCTCGTTCGCTATGTTGGGAATCATCCTGGCTTTTGGCCTCTTTTACAAAGTCACTGACGGACTTGGTAATCGCTACCATATGGATATAGCTTTTGCCAATCAGTCACATCAGGGAGATTGTGAAGAACAATTCCGCCGAACCGGCATTCCCTGTCGACTCGGCAACCCCAACAATCCACCCCAGTTCCTCCTCTGGGGAGACTCCCACGCCCGAGCACTTATCGACGGGGTCAACCAGGCGGCCAAAGACCTTAACCAAAGCGGAGTGGTCACTACGCTCAGCTCCTGCCCTCCCCTCCTCGGTGTAGATCGTAAAGGACGCCGCTTTTGTGAAGAATTTAACCTAAAAGTACTGTCATATCTTCAAGCGCATCCGGAGCTGAATACCGTCATCCTCGCCGCCCGTTGGCCGCTCTCCTGGTATGGAACCCGATTTGGAAAAGAGGAAGGACACTCTATTAAATTAGTCAACGTCCAAAATCCATCTCGTGGAATAAACAACAGCCAACTTTTCAAAAAAGGACTTGAAGACACACTGAGCCAGCTTCATGATATGAACCGTTCAGTCATCTTGGTTATGCCAATCCCAGAAGTCGGCATTAACGTCCCATCCATGCAACCGGCCATTACCCTTCGTGGACTTTCTCCGGCCGAATATGCTCCAAAGAGTACTCTTTATATTCAACGTAGCGGACCAATACGAAAATGGTTTTTATCATTATCTTTACACCATCCCGATTTGAAAATCGTTGATCCAGCCCAAAAACTAGCTAAAAAATATCACCTGAAATTATTTCACAAAGGCATCACCCTCTATCGGGACAACAATCATCTCTCCGCATATGGTTCACTCTATCTGACACCTCTCTTCACCAAAGCTCTGAAGAGAACACTACGCAAACGCTGACTCTTCCTTCAAGTCACGGATCATTCTGGCGGGAACACCTCCCACCAGCGTATAAGGTTCTACGTTTTTCGTAACAACCGCGCCGGCCGCCACGACCGAGCCGCGTCCGATTCGAACACCGCCGGCAATAATCGCCCCCGCGCCGATCCAGACCTCATCCTCGACTACAATCGGCAACGCCCGAGCGCCCCGACCCTTTCCCGGCTCATATATCAAACCGTGGTGTACCGTCTCAAACATAACACGAGGACCGATCATGACACGAGAACCTATATGCACCGGCGCATCGGGACTCGGTACGCCGAAACGGATTTCGGTATTGAGAAAACTCTCTGACCCGATAAAGATATTGGCAGCACCACCCAACGGCCGTATCGTCAGAGGCCCCCAGATTTTGCACCGTCCTTCCATGCGCACACCCGCCCGGCGATACCAAAGATATCGACGGCGATCACTTCTCGGTATTCTGGGTAAAAAATTTGCCAGAAATAAAAAAAAAGATTCTTTCCATATTTTGAACGCAGACATAGTTATACTAAACCTTTATACTTCGGGATAAAACTCTTTAAAATCTTTTTTGTATATGTTATAAACAAAATCTTTTGTATTGTCATCATAGTAAATATTCCAATCACTCCTTTTGCTTTTATTCTTATGCTCAAGTTTTTTACCTTTTATATTGAGATCATTACACACTTCAAAAAAACCATCATTTAGTTTTTCAAAGTGTATTGTCTTATCCAAAGGTATGTTTCCATTAAAGTCTTCAAGAAAATAATATTGAGGTAAAAAATGTAGATGCTTCATTGTATTTTTGAAAAATCTCTTTCTTCTTTTTAGACTATCTATAAACTCCTCAAAACTATCTATTTCAAAAAGATTCTGCAATGCCCACATTCTATCATTCTCATTTCTTCCACCAGCTTTCAAAAAGAAAAATGCGGACACCAACCTATCAAATGGATTTCTAACAACAGTAAACTTATAATATTCTTTAAATTTCTTTTCATCAAATGCACAATACTCTATCATTCTATGATGTCCAACTTTTCTACCAAATATAGCCTCTTCAATACTTATTCCGGCATTTTTTGGTATATGGATGAAAATTGCTTTCAAATCATCGTTTTCTTTAATGTACGGACTATTTATCTTTGATCTTATTTTATTTTTTCTGTATGAAGTTTGTAGGTCTCGTATGTATTTAATCACTATCACTCTCCGAACATTTGCATTCCCACTCTTCATATAAAAACTGTCGGACTAGTGTATTCTCTTTATAGTCATCAGGGTTATGCTTCCAATCCAATTTATACATATATACATCAGCATCAACAAAGCTAAGAAAATCTTTTTTATCAATATCTTTCATCATTCCATATCTCTTGAGTTTATGAAGTTTGTTAGCATCAATTTTCCTAATACGTTTCCAAGAATCATTCAAGTCATCATTTTTTGTTACAACATCATAAAATAAATAATGGATTATAAAGTATGGATTTACCCTCAGAACCTTAACAACAAGCGGACTCAACCAGTATTTAGTGTACTCAAGTTTCTTATTAAAAACTTTTCCTAGGATTTTATTTAGCCTCCTATAGACAAATCCATGCTTTATAAACCTGTTATCTCTATAATAACTTTCGAATGCCTCTCTCCATGTCTTTACTATTTTATTATCTTTTTCAGCCGCAAGAAACCAACTTGATATAAGTCTATAGTTTGATGGTCTGTAAAAGGCAAAAAAACCTTCCTGCATCACCTCATCAATCCAGCAGTCCAATGGCTTCATGCAATAGACGGTTGCATCACTCCAAATACCACCATATTTTTCCAATAACATCAATCGTATTAGATCTGCCCTATGAGCCATTGGCATATTGTTCCAGTTTTCTTCTTTCAGTGAAATTTTTATGAAGTCATTAATATTTTTATCATCTAATAACAACACGTCCCATTCTGGATTACATTTCTTCCACGATTCAACAACCTTCTTCACCAGAAGAGGAGCGTTTTGAAAACCTTGAGCCCAGTATATCCAGATTACTTTCGGAAACTTATCTTCTCTCAGCAAGTTCTCCAAACTCATCTGATACCAACCTTGTGAATAGCTTTTTTTAGCTCTTTATATATACGTTTTTTTCGTTTATGAAAATAGAATCGAATGTACTCCGGCTTACTGGGACGTCTCGGCTCTTCATAAAGCCTTGGATAGCCCAGAAATTGCAACATCCTTCCCGTTTCATACTCGAAAATTTCAATCTCTCTGGCAGAGAGCTTCGTACGCCATGAATCGGCCTTACTCTGTGTGGGCTGCGCCCCGACCAACTCGTGTTGATGCCGGGTATAGGAGGGAACCACCATTCCATCGGCTTTCAACATGCGCGCCTCAAAATCGATACCAATGAAACGACACATTTTTCTGGCGGCGCTCTCGGGGTCCTCCAATATATCCTCATAACGAATCATCATCACCTCATCCGGATACTTTACCTCTGCGGCAAAACCGAACGCTATCTTTTTCATCCAGTGGCAGGCCGACTCCAGAATCGTATCCGGCCCCCAACTGACCCGTTCAAAAGAAGCGGCGACACCTCTTCCGTCCCGGACGATATGAATAAATTTCGCTCCGGGAAATGTTTTTCTCAAAAAATCGACATGCTCGATATTGTTGGGGGTATGATCTATCCAATACTTCGCTTCTTTCTCCCGATGATGACTCTCCGCATATTTCCGGACAATCATTTGAATCAGCATCCCGTATGTCGATATCTTTTCCAGCTCTTCCGCCGAAAACTCAATGGGGGTCTCCCACTTCCTCAGATGCCAGGAACTGCGAATCTCCTCGAAAGTCTTCCGGGCATCAAACGTACCATCCTCTCTGTATGAAGGCGGGACCACTACCTTGAATTGACTTTCCGGAGTCACGACACATTGGGAGTGCGCCCCGAGAAACGAACCGAGAAAAGTCGTGCCGCTTCGTTCACACCCCATGACAAATACAGACTTCATAACCTAATTCCTTCCACCGAAACGTACGACAAACCACGGATTGAGTAGTTCTTTTTTGTTATATTCCACTGCTTTCATACTCTCCCCTTGCTCCGGAAGATACTGATTGACCTCTCCTCCCGCCTCTCTGACGATCGCATCCGCCGCCGCCATGTCCCACTCCATGGTGGGAGCCAGACGGGGATAGACGTCGGCGCTCCCCTCGGCGACCATCAGGAGTTTGAGCGAAGAGCCCCGGGAGATGAGCCTGACGTGCTCCGTGTGCCGGGTAATGGTATCGATGAACTTTTGCGTCTCTTCATTGAGATGGGATTTGGAAGCGACTATTGTCAATGTTGAATGTTGGATGTTGGATGTTGAATTTTTCAGCGGTAATTTTTTCTTTTCGCTCTCGACGATCGACCATCGGCTGTCGACCGGGGCTTTCCAGGCGCCTTCGTCTTTTTTGGCCCAGTAGATCTCCCCCAGCGCCGGGGCGTAGACCACGCCCAGGACAGGGGTATCCCGGTGGATCAGGGCGATATTGACGGTAAATTCACCGTTTTTCTTGATGAACTCCTTGGTTCCGTCGATGGGGTCGACCATCCAGAAATACTCCCACTCTTTCCGCTCCCCGTAGGGGATATCCCGCCCCTCCTCGGAGAGAATCGGCAGAGCCGATTCCGGTGTTCCGGGTTCCGGATTCCGGATGGCGAGTTCATTCAGGCCTTCGGTGATGATCTCGTGGGCTTTGCGATCGGCTTCGGTGAGGGGGGAATCGTCCTCCTTGTACTCGACGGCAAAATCCCGCTCATAGATCTCCATAATCGCCTGACCGGCCTCCAGGGCTACGGTCATGACATCGAAAGTATCGATCTGATCGAGTTTGGAGATTGGTATTCGGGTATCCGCTGTTTTTTTCATCTATTCTTTCTCATAAATTTTCACTAAGTTCTTTTGAAGTAATTTTCAAAACTCCGCATGCCTGACCAAAGACCTTTTTTACAAAAGTATAAAATTCCAAAGCTTCCGCCCGGGTAGGTTTACCGCCAGGCAGCAACCCCAACGCTCCGGGATATCTGGATTCGATATAAAGCCCGTTCAATGCCTCAAGAATATCTTCACCCTCAATCGGCAGATCAGCTCCAACCTTTTTTTGCAGTAGCAGAAGATCATGCTGTTTGGGTACTCTCTCCATCCGATACTCGATCATGGCTTTGAAAATTTTCTCCAAAGCCTGCTGACTATGAAATGCCATCATATGTGTCAGCAGTTCGTTCTTGGAGATCTCTTCAATGACCATCAGATCATCTTTGGCGGCTTTCAGCCACTCCAAAGCCATGCGACGATTCATAACAGCACTTTGCCTTTTTCTTCCATCTCCCGAAAAAAGGAACCGTTGAGCTCTCTGAACTTGCGATGCATCTCTCTGGTATGTACCAGGAGGTCCAAAGCAATCTTCTTACGAATCTCTCTCAAGGGTTTTGAATACCTCAGATAAATATCGTTTTTTTCACGCCAGCTTTTTGGAAGAGTTTCATCCGCAGTAACAACATATAGATCCAAATCGCTCTCCTCATCCGGTTCACCGTAGGCGTAACTTCCGAAAAGGATGATCCGATCCGGCTCCAGCGGTTTGAGCCTCTCGACGATCTCTTTTTCCACTTTTTCGATATCGATCATTTCAGATATATCCACCCTTTTCCAGATATGCGATGATCTCTTCCACACTCCTGTCGATGCCTATTTTATCATTTTTGACATGGATCTCAGGTGCGCGTGGCGCCTCATAGGGAGAAGAGATCCCCGTAAAGTCGGGGATCTCCCCCGCCCTGGCCTTGCGATAGAGTCCCTTGGGATCCCTCTGTTCACACACCTCCAGCGGCGTATCGACGAAGATTTCGACAAACTCCCCCTCCCCTACCAGGCTCCGCACACTCTCCCGGTCACGGCGAAAAGGGGAGATAAACGCCGTCAGGACGATCAGGCCGCTGTCGACGAAGAGTTTCGCCACCTCCCCGATGCGGCGGATGTTCTCCTCCCGGTCCGCCTCCCCGAACCCCAGATCCCGGTTGAGCCCGTGGCGGATATTGTCCCCGTCGAGCAGATAAGTATGCCGACCCATTGCGCACAGCTTCGCCTCCACCGCATTGGCCAGGGTGCTTTTGCCGCTGCCGCTGAGCCCGGTAAACCAGAGGATACAGGGCTTTTGGCCTTTGAGAGCGGCGCGATCGGCTTTGCCGACGCTGTGGGTGTGGTAGACGATATTTTTTGATGGTGGATGTTGGATGTTGGATGTTGGATTATTTTTCATTTGATTGTCCTGATTTCACGATTTTGGTCGTTATGTTGACGATGCTTTCTATTTCTTTGAAAAGTTGTTTGACTTTTTCTTTTTCTGGATCGATAAACTGAGAATCTCTCAGGAGTCTAAGCCAATAAAGAGTCTCTCTCGCCTCCTTGCTGGCAATTGACATTTTGGCAATAAAGTCTTTTTTGCTGACAGCCGCCTGTGCCTCATTGACATTGGCTCCGATGGACGTTCCACACTTCAAAAGTTGTTTTGACAGGACAAACTCTTTCTTTTGCGTAATCAAAAACTTATAAAGTTCTATAATCATCAAAGAAAAACTATAGCTCTTTTCCAGAATCAAATTTTCACTCTGTTCATTCAACATTCAACATCCAACATTCAACATTTATTTAACATAATGCTTCTTCACATACCGGTAGATGATCTCCGCCGCTTCGTCGGGATCGGTGGTATCGGTATCGATGACGATCTCGGCGTGTTCCGGCGCTTCGTAGACGTCGCTGATTCCGGTGAAGTTCTGCAGCTCACCCCTGAGCGCCTTTTCGTAAACACCTTTGTAGTCACGCTTTTTGCAGCTCTCCGGATCGGCTTTGACATAGACGACGATGTTGTTGTTGACCATGGTACGGATCGCTTTGCGGGACTCCCGATAAGGGGAGACGAAGGAGCAGACGGTGGAGACCGAATTTTTCTGAAGGGTCCGGATCAGGTGTCCGATCCGTTTGATGTGACGGTTGCGGTCTTCGCGGGTGTAGCCGATATCGGGAACCAGCTCCCGGATATCCCGGGAATCGATCCGTTCGATGGGGATATCCAGCTTTTGCAGCTTTGCGTAGACCTTGTCGGCGATGGTGGTCTTGCCCGAGAGCGGCAGCCCCGTAAACCAGAGGTTGAACGGCTCGATCCGCTTGCGCCCCCAGCGGATCCGCTGCCAAATCTTCTCGTGCCCCCAGTAGAGCGCCACTTTGAGGACCGTTTCGATGACCCCCGCGGCAATCGCCAGATCGAGGCGTCCGAAAAAAAGATAGACGATGACGATCGTCGTTCCCGTCGCGACGAAACGCCAGGAGATTCCTTTGACGATGGAGCGGGTATTGGTCTCACGAAACACGCCGGGCGCTCCGTGCCAATGTGGAATGTACCCATCCGTGCACCATCCGACATTTGAGATTTAACATTCTTTACACCCCCACTCCGGGAAATGCTCCCGGATGTAGGCGTTGAGCGCCTTTTCCGCTTCGGTATACTCCCGCTTCGGCGCGCTGAGTGTCTCGCCTTCCCGGGCGGCGACATCGACGATCATTCCCGCCCCCACGGTGTTGTTGGTGACCCGGTCGATCACGATAAAACTTCCCGTCTGGCGGTTCTCGGCGTATTTGTCCGCCGCGATGGGACGGGTGAGCACCATCTTGCACGACGCGATGTCGTTGAGCTCCAGGCGCTCCACCGGCTCCCGCTCGTAGGTATTGACGTCGACTTTGTAGTTGATATGCTCGATATGCCCCGCGATGACGGAGGTCCCCCGTTTGATATCGTAGGTCCGTCCCTTCTCCATGGGCGTCTCGTCCATCCAGACCATCATCACCTTCAGGGTATTGGAGACCCGGGGCATATTCTCGGTATGGACCAGCATATCCCCCCGGCTGATGTCGATCTCATCCTCTGTCGTGAGGGTCACGGCCATCGGCGCGACGGCGCTCCGGGTCGTCACCCGGCGATTCTCCTCCGTGATCCGTCCGGCGTCGATGATGCTTTTGACCCGGGTGGTTTTCCCCGAAGGCAGGACCGTGATGCGGTCACCCACCGAGACTTTTCCGCTGGCGATCGTCCCGCAAAATCCCCGAAAATCGAGATTGGGACGGTTGACATACTGCACGGGGAAGCGGAAATTCTCTTTTCGGGCTTCCCGGGAGATATCCATGGTATCGAGGAGCTCCAGAAGCGGCTTTCCGTCATACCAGGGCATCCGCGCGCTTCGGTTGACGACGTTGTCCCCGTCGAGGGCGCTGAGGGGAAGGTACCAGGTCTCGGGTCTGGGGGTGTGGCTTTTGGGCAGGCGGTCGAGCACCTCCGCTTCGTAAGCGCTCCGGATCTCTTCGAAACGCTCCTGGGAAAACTCCACGAGATCCATCTTGTTGACGGCGACGATGATATGGCGGATCCCCAGCAGACTGACGATATAGGTATGGCGCCGGGTCTGCGTCAGGATCCCTTTGCGCGCATCGATCAGGATGATGGCGACGTCGGCGGTGGAGGCGCCGGTGACCATGTTGCGGGTGTACTGCTCGTGTCCCGGCGTATCGGCGATGATGTATTTGCGCCGGTCGGTGGTGAAAAAGCGGTAGGCGACATCGATGGTGATCCCCTGCTCCCGTTCGCTCTGCAGACCGTCCACCAGCAGCGCCATGTCGATCTTCTCCCCGGTGGTACCGTACTTCTTGCTCTCATGCTCCGCGGCACTGAGCTGATCCTCGAAGATCATCTTGGAGTCGTAGAGCAGACGGCCGATCAGCGTCGATTTCCCGTCGTCGACGCTGCCGCAGGTCAGAAAACGGAGCATATCCTTGTTCTCATGCTCTTTGAGGTAGCTTTCGATATCGTTCAATTGTTCCATGCTTTGTGGTTTGTATTCTGTCGTGTTTTTCATGCTCTTCCCGTTATCTCTCTGCTTCATATCTCGCATCCATTTCACACACCCGGCGGCCCTCTTCGGAATCCGGAATCCGAAACACTAAAAATACCCCTCGATCTTCTTCTTCTCCATCGCGCCCTCCTGATCCTTGTCGATCAGACGCCCCTCCCGCTCGCTGCTTTTGGAGAGCAGCATCTCCCGGATGATCTCGGGCAGGGTCGCGGCGGTGGAGTTGATGGCGCCGGTAAGCGGGTAGCAGCCCAGCGTCCGGAACCGGACCATCTCCATTTTCGCCGTTTTTCTCAGCTCCTCGGGCATCCGGTCGTCATCGACGAGAATCTTCGTCCCCTCATACTCCACTACCGGCCGCTCTTTGGCAAAATAGAGCTCGGGAATGGGAATCTTTTCGAGATAGATGTACTGCCATACATCCAGCTCCGTCCAGTTGGAGATGGGAAAGACCCGGACCGATTCCCCTTTGTTGATCCGGGTGTTGTAGATGTTCCAGAGCTCGGGACGCTGGTTTTTCGGATCCCAGCGATGGTGCGCGTCGCGGAACGAGAAGATGCGCTCTTTCGCCCGACTCTTCTCCTCATCCCGTCGCGCTCCGCCGATGACGGCATCGTAACCGCCGGCGTTGAGCGCCTGTTTGAGGGCCTCGGTCTTCATGATGTCGGTATGGACCTTGCTGCCGTGGATGAAGGGGTTGATATCCATCTTTACCCCTTCGGGGTTGGAGTGCACCACGAGATCAAACCCCAGCTCCCTGGCCCGACGATCCCGAAACTCGATCATTTCACGAAATTTCCAGAGGGTATCGACATGGAGAAACTTGAACGGCGGTTTGGCCGGAGCGAACGCCTTGAGGGCCAGATGCAGCATTACCGAACTGTCTTTGCCCACCGAATACATCATCACCGGGTTGGAAAACTCCGCCGCCACCTCACGGAGAATGTAGATGGACTCGGCCTCCAGCTGTTTGAGGTGGGTCATCTTTTCAGCGCCAATTTCATCCATGGGATATCCTCATATAGATTGCTTTGAATTACATAAGTTATAATTTTACCCAAAATCCACAAAGGCCATCCATGAAAATCGCCGTGAGCGGGTTGAGGGACGCCGGAGTGCCGCTGGCGCATCCCTCCAGCTATCGATACAGCGTAAGGGGCGGCCACTGTATCGGCGTCGATCTCTGGGCCGATCCCGGGGAGCCCAAGCGCGGATACGGCCTCGATCCGCTGACGACCATCGACCGACAGGCGACGACCGACCGCTACGCCGCCCTCGTCCCGGCCGTCATCCACGACGCGTTCACACCCCCGGATCCCGTCGGGGACGACTCGACGGTCCTCTACGACATCAAATCCTTCCTGGATCCGGAGAGGGTGGATGGAGGGCTCTGATATCACATTCGTGCGCTTCAAGGAGACTCCCTACGGAGGAGCCGAGCGTTACCTGAACCGCCTGAAAGAGTCGCTGACCCGACGGGGCCTCGCCGTCGAAACCCTCCATGCCGATCTGCCCGGATGGCTCCCCTCCTGGCTCAAAGTCCTGCTCTTCAGCCGCCGGGTCTGCCGGCGGTTCTCTCACGCGCTGGCCGATTCCCGGCCGGTTCTCTTCTCCCTCGACCGCATCACCTGCCCCGACATCTACCGCGCCGGCGACGGCGTACACCGGGCCTACCTGAACACCAAAGGCTTCACCCTCAACCCCCTGCATCTGAGCTACCTCTGGCTGGAGCGGCGCACCTTCGCCAACGCCCGGGCGATCATCGCCAACTCCCGAATGGTCCGGGAGCAGATCCTCCAATACTACCCGCAGGTCACGCCGGAGAAGATCCACGTCGTCTACAACGGCCTCCCGCTGCCCGATCCGGTGGACAAAGCGGCGGCCAAAGCGGCGCTGGCCCGGGAGATGGGCTTCGATCCGAACCTTCCGGTGCTTCTCTTCGTCGGCAGCGGTTTCGCCCGCAAGGGTGTCCGGGAGTTTCTGACGATTCTCAGCCGTCTCGGTCATGACTATACCGCTTTTGTCGTCGGCAAGGAGAAACGTCTCACCCGTTACCGACGCCGGGCCGAAGAGCTCGGAATCTCCGACAAAGTGACCTTTACCGGTCCGCGCAAAGAGGTGGAACGCTTCTACGCCGCGGCGGATCTTTTCCTCTTTCCGACCCGATACGAGCCCTTCTCCAACGTCGTCCTCGAAGCGCTCAGCTACGGCGACGTCGTCTTTACCACGCGCCAGAACGGCGCGGCGGAGATCCTGGAAGATCGCTACGTCATGGAGCGCCCCGACGCTCCGGAAACCGCCCGAAAGATCGACCGCCTTCTCGCCGATCCGGAACGGCTCCGACAGGAACAGAAAAAAGCGCGGAAGCTCTCCGAGCGATTCTCCATCGAACGCAATGTCGCTGAGACCCTGAAGGTTTTGGATAAAATTCAGAAAAATTCTTAATTTATCAAAGGGATTGTCAAATGAAAATCGCCATCGCCGGTACCGGATACGTCGGCCTCTCCAACGGCCTGCTCCTGGCCCAGAACCATGAGGTGGTCGCCCTGGATATCGTCCCTGAAAAGGTGGAGATGCTCAACCGGGGAGAGAGCCCCATCGACGACAGAGAGATCGAAGAGTACCTCCCCAGACTCCTCACCACCGACACCGACACCAACACCAACACTAACACTAACACCTCCACTCCCTCCGGCTTCCGGGCCACACTCGATAAAGAGGAGGCCTACGCCGACGCCGACTATGTGATCATCGCCACCCCCACCGACTACGATCCCTCGACCAACTACTTCAATACCCGCAGCGTCGAAGCGGTCATCCGCGATGTCCTGACGATCAACCCCGATACCGTCATGGTCATCAAATCGACCGTTCCCGTCGGCTACACCAAGAGCGTCCGGGAAAAGTTCGGCACCGACAACATCCTCTTCTCCCCCGAGTTTCTCCGGGAGGGCAAAGCCCTCTACGACAACCTCCATCCCTCCCGCATCGTCGTCGGCGAACGCAGCGAACGGGCCGAACGCTTCGCCGCACTCCTCAAAGAGGGCGCCCTCAAAAAGGAGATCCCCGTTCTGCTCACCGACAGCACCGAAGCCGAAGCGATCAAACTCTTCGCCAATACCTACCTCGCCATGCGGGTCGCCTACTTCAACGAACTCGACAGCTACTGCGAAACCCACGGCCTCGATACCCGACAGGTCATCGAAGGAGTGGGGCTCGATCCCCGCATCGGCATGCACTACAACAACCCCTCCTTCGGATACGGCGGCTACTGCCTCCCCAAGGATACCAAGCAGCTCCTGGCCAACTACGCCGATGTCCCCAGCAACATGATCCGCGCCATCGTCGACGCCAACCGCACCCGCAAAGACTTCATCGCCGACCGGATCATCGCCCGGCTCCCCCGAGACGAACACGGCTATCCGACCGGCACGGTCGGCATCTATCGTCTGGTAATGAAGCAGGGCTCCGACAACTTCCGCTCCTCCGCCATCCAGGGGATCATGAAGCGCCTCAAAGCCAAAGGGATCGACGTCATCGTCTATGAACCGGTCCTGGAAGAGGAGCGCTTCTTCCACTCCCCGGTGATTCGGGATCTGGATACGTTCAAACATCTCTCCGATGTGATCGTCGCCAACCGCCTGACCGACGAGATCCGGGACGTAGAAGAGAAGGTCTATACGCGGGATCTGTTTGGGCAGGATTAGTTGAGGGGTTGGAGGTTAGGTTTTGGGTTTTAGTGGTAGAATGGACGAAATGAAAAAAGTCAATGGGTATCAAGATCTGAATGTTTGGAAGAAAAGTATGGATTTGGTGGTCGATATCTATAAACTCGTCAAAACTCTTCCTAAAATCGAGACATACAATCTGTCTGATCAGATGAGAAGAGCCGCCACTTCCATTCCATCCAATATCGCCGAAGGATCAGGGCGTAACAGTACCAAAGAGTATATACAGTTCCTTTATATCGCATTGGGTTCAGCCTGCGAATTGGAAACACAACTTTTGATAATCCAGCGATTAGGATGTCAACAAAGTGTCTCCTCATTTATTATAGAAATTTCTCAAATCAAAAAAATGCTCAATGCGTTGATCTCGTCACTGAAAAGATCTTCCTCAACCCCAAAAATCCCTAAACCAAGAAACCTAACACCTAACACCCAAAACCCATCCCCCAACACTAACACCAACACCAAAAACGGAGTTTTTACATGAAAATCCTCGTCACCGGTACCGCCGGGTTCATCGGCTTTCACCTGGCCAAAAGACTGCTGGAACGGGGAGACGAAGTGGTCGGCCTCGACAACATCAACGACTACTACGACATCCGGGTCAAACACGGCCGCCTCAAAGAGACCGGAATCGATCCCGACGCCCTGCTCTACGGGCATCCCCACGGCAGCGAAATCTACCACCACTACCGCTTTGTCAAACTCAACCTCGAAGACCGCGAGGGAATCGATCGTCTCTTCGCCGAGGAAAAGTTCGATGCCGTCGTCAACCTCGCCGCCCAGGCCGGAGTCCGCTACAGCCTCACCAATCCCCACGCCTACGTCGACAGCAACATCGTCGGCTTCGTCAACCTCCTGGAGGCCTGCCGCCATACCGGGGTCGGCCACCTCGCCTACGCCAGCAGCTCCAGCGTCTACGGCCTCAACGAAACGATGCCCTTCTCCACCCATCACAACGTCGACCACCCCATCAGCCTCTACGCCGCCAGTAAAAAATCCAACGAACTGATGGCTCACACCTACAGCCACCTCTTCGGCCTCCCGACGACGGGCCTGCGCTTCTTTACCGTCTATGGTCCCTGGGGACGGCCCGATATGGCGCTCTTCCTCTTTACCAAAGCGATCCTCGAAGATCGCCCCATCGACGTCTATAACTACGGGGAGATGCAGCGGGACTTCACTTACATCGACGATATCGTCGAAGGACTGGTGCGGGTCATCGACCATCCGCCCAGAGGCAATCCCGACTGGGATGGCAAGGCCCCCGACCCCTCCAGCTCCCGGGCCCCCTACAAGATCTACAACATCGGCAACAACGCCCCCGTCAAGCTGATGGACTTCATCACCGCCATCGAACGCGCCATCGGCAAAGAGGCAAAGAAAAACCTCCTGCCGATCCAGCCCGGCG